>Ga0164242_10000718_pt1 | contig 40070 bp, 37 predicted proteins | sample OricomgcompostMG_FD_108783 | JGI IMG/M metagenome (GOLD analysis project Ga0164242, IMG submission 108783) | Miracle-Growth compost microbial communities from Emeryville, California, USA - Original compost - Miracle growth compost (MG) ... | reverse complement strand
TGCTGCAGCGTGCGGAATCCGAAAACGCGGCGGCCGGCGGCAGCAGCGCATACCGGCCGGAAGGCTTGAGCCCGATTTACGGGATGCAGGGCGACGGCCTGTACCGTCTGTCGGACACGCAGGCGCAGGAAATCCTGCAAATGCGCCTGCAACGGCTGACAGGTCTCGAACAGGACAAGATCACCGGCGAGTACCGCGACGTGATGGCGCAGATCGCCGATCTGCTCGACATCCTCGCCAAGCCGGCGCGCGTCACCGCCATCATCAACGACGAGCTGACCGCCGCCAGAAACGAATACGGCGAAGGCAACAAGGACGTGCGCCGCTCGACCATCGAGCTGAACGCGACCGACCTCGGCACCGAAGACCTGATCACGCCGCAGGACATGGTCGTCACGCTATCGCACGCCGGCTACATGAAGGCGCAGCCGATCTCGGAATATCGCGCGCAGAAGCGCGGCGGCCGCGGCAAGCAGGCGATGGCGACCAAAGAAGACGACTGGATCGACCAGCTGTTCATCGCCAATACGCACGACTACATCCTGTGCTTCTCCAACCGCGGCCGCATGTACTGGCTGAAGGTGTGGGAAGTGCCGCAAGGTTCGCGCAATTCGCGCGGCAGGCCCATCGTCAACATGTTCCCGCTGCAGGACGGCGAGAAGATCACGGTCGTGCTGCCGATCTCCGGCGAGAACCGCTCGTTCCCGGAAGACCATTACGTGTTCATGGCGACCAGCCTCGGCACCGTGAAGAAGACGCCGCTCTCCGACTTCAGCAATCCGCGCAAGGCCGGCATCATCGCGGTCGATCTCGACGAAGGCGATTTCCTGATCGGCGCCGCGCTCACCGACGGCAAGCACGACGTGATGCTGTTCTCCGACGCCGGCAAGGCGGTGCGCTTCGACGAGAACGACGTGCGCCCGATGGGCCGCACCGCGCGCGGCGTGCGCGGCATGAACCTGGACGACGGCCAGCAGGTCATCGCGCTGCTGGTGGCCGAAAACGAACAGCAGTCGGTGCTGACCGCCACCGAGAACGGCTACGGCAAGCGCACGCCGATCACCGAATACACGCGCCACGGCCGCGGTACCAAGGGCATGATCGCGATCCAGACCAGCGAGCGCAACGGCAAGGTGGTCGCCGCCACGCTGGTGGACGCCAACGACGAGATCATGCTGATCACGACCGGCGGCGTGCTGATCCGCACGCGCGTGGCGGAAATCCGCGAAATGGGCCGCGCGACGCAGGGCGTGACGCTGATCGCCGTCGAGGACGGCACCCGCCTGAGCGGCCTGCAACGCATACTTGAATCAGATGTGGAAGAAGATCAATCCGGTACGGAGGAAGCAGAATAATGAAGCAGCGCGTGTACAACTTTTCGCCCGGTCCGGCTGCGATCCCGCAAGAGGTATTGCAGCAAGCCAAGGATGAGATGACGGACTGGCGCGGAAGTGGCTTGTCGGTGATGGAAATGAGCCATCGCGGCAAGGAATTCACCGAGATACTCGCGACTGCCAAGGCCGATCTGCGCGAACTGATGGCGATCCCGGAAAACTACCAGATCCTGTTCATGCAGGGCGGCGCCATTGCCGAGAACGCGATCGTCCCGATGAACCTGATCGGCAGGAAGCCGCAGCCGGCGACCATCGACTTCGTCAATACCGGCCACTGGTCCGTCAAGAGCATCGAGGAAGCGCACAAGTACGCCAACGTCAACATCGCAGCGTCTTCGGAAGCGGCGAACTTCACCTACGTGCCCGCACGCGACACCTGGAATCTGACGCCGGACGCCGCCTACGTGCACATCTGCACCAACGAAACCATCGGCGGCGTCGAGTTCGACTTCACGCCGGACGTCGGCGACGTGCCGCTGGTGGCGGACATGTCGTCCAACATCCTGTCGCGTGAACTCGACGTATCGCAATTCGCCGTGATCTACGCCGGCGCGCAGAAGAACATCGGCCCGGCCGGCGTGACCATCGTCGTGGTGCGCGACGACATGCTCGGCCATGCGGCGCCAATCTGCCCGTCCGCATTCGACTGGAAGCTGGTGGCCGAGCACGATTCGATGTTCAACACGCCGCCGACCTTCCCGATCTACATCGCCGGCCTGACCTTCCAGTGGATGAAGCGCCAGGGCGGCGTGGCCGCGATGGAAAAGGTCAACGTCGAAAAGGCCAGGCTGGTCTACGATTACCTGGACACCACCGATTTCTACATCAACAAGGTGCCGGCGGCGAACCGCTCGCGCATGAACGTGCCGTTCTTCCTGAAGGACGAATCGCTCAACGAGAAGTTCATCGCCGAAGCCGACGCCCACGGCCTCGTGCAGCTGAAGGGCCACAGCTCGGTCGGCGGCATGCGCGCGTCGATCTACAACGCGATGCCGATCGAAGGCGTGCGGGCGCTGGTCGCCTTCATGAAGGAATTCGAAAGAAAGTACGGTTGATTCGCCAGGGACCCGCTTGCCTATGACTCCGGACGAGAAGCTCAAGCCGCTGCGCGCCAGGATCGATGCGATCGATACGCAGATCCTGGATCTGCTGAACCAGCGCGCCCGCGTCGCGCAGGAAGTCGGGCACATCAAGGCCGAAACCAACGCGCCGGTGTTCCGTCCCGAGCGCGAGGCGCAGGTGCTGCGCAGCGTCGGCGAGCGCAATCCCGGGCCGCTGGCAAGCGGCGACGTGCAGACGATTTTCCGTGAGGTGATGTCGGCCTGCCGCGCGCTGGAAAAGCGCGTCGCGGTCGCCTATCTCGGTCCGGCCGGCACCTTCAGCGAACAGGCGGTCTACCAGCAGTTCGGCCACGCGGTGGACGGCGTGCCGTGCGCATCGTTCGACGAAGTGTTCCGGTCGACCGAAGCCGGCGCCACCGAGTTCGGCGTGGTGCCGATCGAGAACTCGTCGGAGGGCGTGGTCAGCCGCACGCTGGATCTGTTGCTGCAGACCACGCTCACCATCAGCGGCGAAGTGGCGATCCCCGTGCATCACAACCTGATGACGGCCAGCGGCAGCATGGACGGCGTCACCGGCATCTGCGCGCATGCGCAGGCGCTGGCGCAATGCCAGGTCTGGCTGAACCAGCACTATCCGAACATCGAACGCACGGCGGTGGCATCGAACGCCGAAGCGGCGCGCATGGCCGGCGCCGACCCGACGGTGGCGGCGATCGCCGGCGAGATCGCCGGCGGCAAATACAACCTGCAGGTGGTGCACGCGCACATCCAGGACGATCCGCACAACCGCACGCGCTTTGCCGTCATCGGCCGCCTGCAGACCTCGCCCAGCGGCCGCGACCAGACCTCGCTGGTGCTGTCCGTGCCGAACAAGGCAGGCGCCGTCTACAAGCTGCTGGCGCCGCTGGCGACGCACGGCGTGTCGATGACGCGCTTCGAGTCGCGCCCGGCGCGCATGGGCACCTGGGAATACTATTTTTACGTCGACGTGGAAGGGCATCTGCAGGACGCCAGGGTGGCGGCCGCGCTCGCGGAGCTGAAGGACAATGCGGCGTTCTTCAAGGTGCTCGGTTCGTATCCTCTCGGCATTTGACGTTCGGCGCAACGGCGTCCGCTTCACTGACGACGTTCCGCTGCCATCATCATTCGGAAAGCTCATGTCCATGCAACTCGGTCCCGATTACGTCCGCGCGATAGCGCCTTATCAGGGCGGCAAGCCGATCTCCGAGGTCGCGCGCGAATTCGGTCTTGAAGAAACGCGCATCATCAAGCTGGCTTCCAACGAGAATCCGCTCGGCATGCCGGATTCCGCCAGGCAGGCAATGGCGGCCGCGGTCGCGGAGGCCGGCCGCTATCCGGACGGCAACGGCTTCGCGCTGAAGGCGGCGATCACCGCGAAGTACGGCGTGCCGGCCGAATGGATCACGCTGGGCAACGGCAGCAACGACATACTCGAACTCGCTGCGCACGCATTCGTGCAGCCAGGCCAGTCGGTGGTCTACGCGCAGTACTCGTTCGCGATCTATGCGCTGGCGACGCAGGCCGTCGGCGGCCGCGCGATCGTGGTGGACGCGAAGAACTACGGGCACGATCTGGACGCCATGGCGGCCGCGATCACCGACGACACGCGGCTCGTCTTCATCGCCAATCCGAACAATCCTACCGGCACCTTCATCCCCGGTGACGAGATCGCAGCCTTCCTGCAGCGCGTGCCGCCGCAGGTCGTGGTCGTGCTGGACGAGGCCTACACCGAGTTCCTGCCGGCCGAACTGCAATACGACGCGATCGCGTGGGTCGGCCGCCATCCGAACCTGCTGGTGTCGCGTTCGATGTCCAAGGTGTACGGCCTGGCCGGCCTGCGCATCGGCTACGGCATCGCGCAGGCCGGCATCACCGATCTGCTGAACCGTATACGCCAGCCGTTCAATGTCAATTCGCTGGCGCAGGCGGCGGCGATCGCCGCGTTGCGCGACGATGATTTCGTGCGGCGCAGCGCGCAATTGAACGCGGACGGCTACCGGCAACTGACGGCGGCCTTCGATGCGATGGGCGTCGAATACGTGCCGTCGCTCGGCAATTTCGTCATGATCAAGGCCGGCGACGACATCGGCGCCGGCGCGCGCGTCAACCTGGCGTTGCTGAAACAGGGCGTGATCGTGCGGCCGATCGGCAACTACGGGTTGCCGCAATGGCTGCGCATTTCGATCGGCCTGCCGCGCGAGAACGAATTATTCCTTGCCGCGCTGAAGAAGGCGCTGGCCTGAACCGCGTCCCGGCCATGAACGCACCGCTGAAAAAGATCGTCATCGTCGGCGTCGGCCTGATCGGCGGCTCGTTCGCGCTCGCCTTGCGCAAGGGCAACGCCGTCGAACGCATCGTCGGTGTCGGGCGCAGCGCTGCTACCCTGCAGCGCGCGCGGCAGCTTGGCTTGATCGACGAGACGGCGGCGCTGGCCGATGCGCTCAAAGATGCGGATCTGGTGTTGTTGTCGGTGCCAGTGGCACAGACCGAGGCGGTCCTCGCTGCCATCGCGCCGTACCTGATGCCCGATACCGTGGTGACCGATGCCGGTAGCATCAAGACCGAGGTCGTGAGCGCGGCCAGACGAGCGTTGGGTGCGCGCATCGGCCAGTTCGTGCCGGGCCATCCGATTGCCGGCCGCGAAGTGTCCGGACCGGAGGCGGCCGTCGCGGATCTGTACGTCGGCAAGAAGGTCGTGCTGACGCCGTTGGCGGAAAATGCCGCGGCACACGTCGAACGCGTGGCCTATGCGTGGCGGCAATGCGGTGCGCAGGTGCATCGATTGCCGGCCGAACAGCATGACGCGGTGTTCGCCGCCGTCAGCCATCTGCCGCATCTGCTGTCGTTCGCGCTGGTCGACGACATCGTCAACAAGCCCGATGCAACATTGCTGCTGGAATATGCGGCCAGCGGATTTCGCGACGTCACGCGGCTGGCCAGTTCGTCGCCAGAGATGTGGCGCGACATCAGCCTTGCCAACCGGCAGGCAATTCTGACCGAGCTGGATGCCTATGTGGCGCAGCTGACGCGTTTCAGGGCGCAATTGGACGCACAGGACGGCGATGCGATGCAGACCATGTTCACCCGTGCACGCGATGCACGCGACGCCTGGCTGAAACAAACGGCGTCTGCTGAAACGGCAAACAGAAAGAACGGCGACGCATGAAACATTATCCGCATCATCTGGATCTGAAGCCCGCCATGCATGCAAAAGGCACGGTCCGCCTGCCCGGTTCCAAGAGCATTTCCAACCGCACGCTGCTGCTGGCCGCGCTGGCAGACGGCACCTCGCACATCAAGGATCTGCTGGCATCCGACGACACCCACGTGATGCTGATGGCCTTGCAGAAGCTGGGCGTCAAGTGGGAGCAGATCGGCGAATCGCAGGATTACGTGGTGCACGGCGTGAACGGCGCGCTGCCGGTGCATCAGGCCGATCTGTTCATGGGCAACGCCGGCACCGCGATCCGTCCGCTGACGGCGGCGCTGGCCGTGCTCGGCGGCGATTACACCTTGCATGGCGTGTCGCGCATGCATGAACGGCCGATCGGCGACCTGGTCGAGGCGCTGAACGACATCGGCGCGCGCATCGACTACACCGGCGCGCCGGGCTACCCGCCGCTGCACATCCAGCGCGGCCGCATCCATGCGCAACGCATGAAGGTGCGCGGCAACGTGTCCAGTCAGTTCCTGACAGCCTTGCTGATGGCCGCGCCGCCGATGGCGCGCGAATCGGATGTCACGATCGACGTTGTCGGCGAGCTGATTTCCAAGCCCTACATCGAGATCACGCTGAACCTGATGCGCCGCTTCGGCGTCGACGTGCGGCGCGACGGCTGGCAATCGTTCACGGTTGCGGCCGGGCAGCATTACCGCAGCCCGGGCGTGATCCACGTCGAAGGCGACGCCTCGTCGGCCTCGTATTTTCTTGCGGCCGGCGCCATCGCCGGCGGCCCGGTGCGCGTGGAAGGCGTGGGTCGCGACAGCATCCAGGGCGATGTGCGTTTCGTCGATGCGTTGCGGCAGATGGGTGCGACGGTGACGCTGGGCGACAACTGGATCGAGGCGCAATCGAACGGCGCGCTGTGCGCGATCGACGCCGACTTCAATCATATTCCGGACGCGGCGATGACGATTGCCGTCGCGGCGCTGTACGCCGATGGCCCCAGCACGCTGCGCAACATCGGCAGCTGGCGCGTCAAGGAAACCGACCGCATCGCCGCGATGGCGAACGAACTGCGCAAGCTGGGCGCGCAGGTGGAAGCGGGCGAGGATTATCTGCGTGTCACGCCGCCCGCCGCGCTCCGGCCTGCCGCGATCGACACCTACGACGACCACCGCATGGCCATGTGCTTTTCGCTGGCTACGCTGGACGGCATGCTGCGGCGCGGTGCGGCGATCCGGATCAACGGTCCGCAATGCGTCGCCAAGACCTTCCCTGACTATTTCGGCGCCTTCGCCAAGGTGACGGAAGAGAGCCTGTTTTGAATTTTTCGCAACCGGCGGTGATCCGCCCCGGCTTTTTGTGAACGGATAGTCGTCATGCAAGCACCCGTATCCATCCCCGTCATCACGATCGACGGGCCGACCGCGTCCGGCAAGGGCACCGTGGCCCAGCTCGTCGCCGACCGCCTGCGTTTCCACTATCTCGACTCCGGTGCGCTGTACCGGTTGACGGCGCTGTCCGCGCTGCGCAGCGGCACCGCGCTGGACGACGAGCCAGCCCTGGCCGGTCTGGCGGCGGGGCTGCGCTGCAGTTTCCGCGGCGGCCGCATCCATCTCGGGCAGGACGACGTCACGGACGCGATCCGTGCGGAAAATGTTGGCAATACGGCATCACGGATCGCGGCCCTGCCGGACTTGCGCCAGGCGCTGGTCGAGCTGCAGCTGCGCTTCCGCGAAGCGCCCGGCCTGGTCGCCGACGGGCGCGACATGGGCACCGTCATCTTCCCCCGCGCCTGTCTCAAGGTGTTCCTGACGGCAAGCGCCGAGGCGCGCGCGCAAAGGCGTTATAAGCAATTGATTGACAAGGGATTTTCTGCTAATATCGACGACCTTCTGAAAGACCTGAACGAACGTGACGCGCGCGATGCCAATCGGGCGGTCGCTCCGCTCCGACCTGCGGAAGGCGCGTATTTGCTGGACACTTCGGACTTGACCGTGAATCAGGCGGTGGAACAGGTGCTCGGCTGGTATGCCGCTGTAGAAAAAAACGCATGATGAAGTACCGAGGTGTCCGCGCGGCGCAAAGCTTCGCGGGCGATGAGTAACCTGACCCATCAGCCGTATTCAGCCCGTTCGGGGCGGACCAAAACGGCGGATGGCCAACCTGTTCAAATTATGTCTACTGCTGTCACTTCCCAACAAACCTCCGGTTCGGAAAGCTTTGCCGCGCTGTTCGAAGAGTCGCTGTCGCGCCAGGACATGCGTTCCGGCGAAGTCATCTCCGCCGAGGTCGTGCGCGTCGACCACAATTTCGTGATCGTCAATGCCGGCCTGAAATCGGAAGCATTCATTCCCATCGAAGAATTCAAGAACGACAACGGCGAGCTCGAAGTCAACGTCGGCGACTTCGTCACCGTTGCGATCGAATCGCTGGAAAACGGCTTCGGCGACACGATCCTGTCGCGCGACAAGGCCAAGCGCCTCGCCTCGTGGCTCTCGCTGGAAAAGGCGATGGAGTCCGGCGAGATCGTCAACGGCACCGTCAACGGCAAGGTCAAGGGCGGCCTGACCGTCCTGACCAACGGCATCCGCGCCTTCCTGCCGGGTTCGCTGGTCGATACCCGTCCGGTCAAGGACACCACGCCGTACGAAGGCAAGACGCTGGAATTCAAGGTCATCAAGCTCGACCGCAAGCGCAACAACGTCGTGCTGTCGCGCCGTGCCGTCATCGAGGAATCGATGGGCGAGGAACGCGCCAAGCTGATGGAAACGCTGAAGGAAGGCACCATCGTCACCGGCATCGTCAAGAACATCACCGACTACGGTGCGTTCGTCGACCTGGGCGGCATCGACGGCCTGCTGCACATCACCGACCTGGCATGGCGCCGTGTGCGTCACCCGTCGGAAGTGCTGTCCGTCGGCCAGGAAATCACCGCCAAGGTCCTCAAGTACGATCAGGAGAAGAACCGCGTCTCGCTGGGCGTCAAGCAGCTCGGCGACGATCCGTGGACCGGCCTGTCGCGTCGCTATCCGCAAGGCACCCGCCTGTTCGGCAAGGTCACCAACCTGACCGACTACGGCGCCTTCGTCGAAGTCGAGCAAGGCATCGAAGGCCTGGTGCACGTGTCCGAAATGGATTGGACCAACAAGAACGTGGCGCCGAGCAAGGTCGTGCAGCTGGGCGACGAAGTCGAAGTCATGGTGCTGGAAATCGACGAGGAACGCCGCCGCATCAGCCTCGGCATGAAGCAGTGCAAGCCGAATCCGTGGGACGACTTCGCCGTCACCCACAAGAAGGGCGACAAGGTCAAGGGCGCGATCAAGTCGATCACCGATTTCGGCGTGTTCATCGGCCTCCCGGGCAACATCGACGGTCTGGTCCACCTGTCCGACCTGTCGTGGACCGAAGCCGGCGAAGAAGCCGTGCGCAGGTTCAAGAAGGGCGACGAGCTGGAAGCGGTCGTGCTGGCGATCGATGTCGAACGCGAGCGCGTCTCGCTGGGCGTCAAGCAGCTGGAAGGCGACCCGTTCACCAACTACGCCGCGATGAACGACAAGGGCGCGCTGGTTACCGGCACGGTCAAGTCGGTCGAGCCGAAGGGCGCCGTGATCCAGCTGTCCGACGACATCGAGGGCTATCTGCGCGCTTCCGAAATCTCGCGCGACCGCGTGGAAGATGCCGGTACGCACCTGAAGGTCGGCGACACCGTCGAGGCCATGGTCATCAACGTCGATCGCAAGTCGCGCAGCATCCAGCTGTCGATCAAGGCGAAGGACAACGTCGAAACCCAGGAAGCCATGCAGAAGATGGCGGCCGACGCCAATGCCGCTTCCGGCACGACCAGCCTGGGCGCGCTGCTGAAAGCCAAGCTCGACAACAAGAACTGAGCGCATCTCAAATGACCAAGTCGGAGCTGATTGCCCGCCTGGCCGAGCGTTATCCGCAGCTGGTTGCAAAGGATGCGGATTTCGCGGTCAAGACCATCCTCGACGCGATGTCGGACGCTCTGGCGACCGGACAGCGCATCGAGATACGCGGTTTCGGCAGCTTTGCGCTGAACAGCCGTCCGCCGCGTATCGGCCGCAATCCGAAGTCGGGCGACAAGGTGATGGTCCCGGAGAAACGGGTGCCGCACTTCAAGCCCGGCAAGCAGTTGCGCGAACGGGTGGACGCGATGGTGGGACAACCGATCATCGACGACTGACTGGTCCATGATGAAAATTGAAACGGCATCCTCGGATGCCGTTTTTTTTCACGTACAATTTCAGCGGTTCCCGGTCGACGGCCGACGGCGGAACCGATGCCCCTGCTCCTCCAAGGATAAGGATGCCGCGCCATGAAAATTCTGTTCAGGATCATCGCCATAGTGCTTTTCGTCGTGTTCTTCGGGTTCGCCTTGAAGAACACGCAGGACGTCAGCCTGCAATTTTTCATGGGCTACCAGATCAGCGGGCCGCTGGTGCTGTTGCTGCTCGGTTTCTTCGTCGGCGGCGGCGTGCTCGGCGTCCTGGCCATGCTGCCCGCCTTTTTCCGCCAGCGCAGGGAACTGGGACGGCACAGAAAGACGATTGCCGCCCTGCAGAAGGAAAACCAGGCGCAGGCGCCGGCGCGCACCCAATCGCCGCAACCGGATGCGGTCATCAACATGTGATGCCGCCAGCTTGAAGAGATAGATTGCATGGAATTCGAAACCTGGTGGCTGATCGGTATCCCGGCCTTTTTCGCGCTCGGCTGGATCGCGGCGCGCATCGACATCAATCACGTGGTATACGAATCGCGCAGCCTGCCACGCGGATATTTCAAGGGCCTGAATTTCCTGTTGAACGAGCAGCCGGACAAGGCGATCGATGCATTCATCGAAATCGTCAAGCTCGACCCGGAGACGGTGGATCTGCATTTCGCACTGGGCAACCTGTTCCGGCGCCGCGGCGAGACCGAACGGGCGATACGCGTCCACCAGAACCTGCTGGCGCGGCCGGACCTGCCGCAGGAGCACCTGGTGCATGCGCAATATGAACTGGGCCAGGATTACCTGAAGGCCGGACTGCTCGACCGCGCCGAAGAAACCTTCAACCTGCTGGTCGATACCTCGTACAGTGCGCAGGCGCGGCGCGCGCTTCTCGAAATCTACCAGCGCGAGAAGGAGTGGGAGCGGGCGATCGAGGCGGCGCAGGCGTTGCAGGAATCGGGCGCCGGTGGCCGCCAGAAGGAAATTGCGCAGTTCTACTGCGAACTGGCGCAGGATGAATTGGTGCATAACGACATCGATGCGGCGGTCGTCCTGCTCGAGAAGGCACTGGCCGTCGATCGCACCAGCGTGCGCGCGACGATCCTGATGGGAGATGCCTTTCTCGCCAAAGGCGACACCGAGGCGGCGCTGGCGACGTGGCGCCGCGTCGAGCACCAGAGCGTGCCGCACGTCGCGCTGGTCGCGCAGCGGCTGATGGACGGCTATCGCGCGGTGGGACGCCCGCAGGAGGGCGCCAAGCTGCTGAAATTCTATCTGTCCGAGGCATCGTCCATCGATCTGCTCGAGGTGGTGTTCAAGGCGGTGCTCGAACTGGAAGGCGTCGATGCGGCCAACCAGATGGTCAGCGACGAACTGCGCCGCACGCCGACCCTGCTGGGCCTCGACAAGCTGCTTGAGGCGCGCCTGATGGAAGCGCCGCCGTCGATGCGTTCGGAGCTGTCGATGGTCCAGAACCTGGTGCACGGCTACACGCAGAAGCTCGCGCGCTATCAATGCGGTCACTGCGGCTTCAAGGCGCGCCAGTACTACTGGCAATGTCCCGGCTGCAGCAAATGGGATACCTATCCTCCCCGGCGCACCGAAGAATTGAACGTGATGAATTGAAGGCATGGCTGCGAAAAAAAACCAAAAAATACCAAGAATTGGGTAGTGCGCTTCCCTTGATGCGACTGTTATAGTCCGACCCAGTCATCTTGCATGACGGCAAGGTGGCGACATTCCTACAATCACATCAAAGGAGACAACATGTTCAAGAAGTTGCTGGTGGCGCTCGCCACCCTATCGGCATTGCATTTCGCCTTTGCGGGCGTCGAGGTGAACAAGGCGGATCAGGCTGCGCTGGACGGCATCAAGGGCATCGGACCGGCGATGGCCAAGAGCATCGTCGCCGAGCGCAAGAAGGGTGGCGATTTCAAGAGCTGGAGCGATCTGCAGTCGCGCGTCAAGGGCATCGGCGACCGCAAGGCGGAAAAGTTTTCGCAATCCGGCCTGACGGTCAATGGCGTGCCGAAGCCGGAAGCGAAAGCCGGTCTCAAGACGAAGCCGAAAGACAAGGCCGCCGCTACGCATCCGGTCACTGCAAAACCTTGAGCGGTTGACGCTTCACGAAACCCCGCGATGCATGCGCGGGGTTTTTTATTGCGAGACGGGTTTGGTCGTCTACGATTAGAATGTAGCCTTTCTCACAAGGCAGCTTCCCATGCCATACCAGACCATCGAAGACACTATCGGCAACACGCCGCTGGTCCGGCTCAAGCAATTGGGCGGAGAAGAGGCCGCGCGGCGCAACAACGTGATCCTGGCTAAGCTCGAAGGCAACAATCCCGCCGGATCGGTCAAGGACAGGCCAGCCTACTCGATGATCATGCGCGCGGAACGGCGCGGCGACATCAAACCCGGTGACACCCTGATTGAGGCGACCAGCGGCAATACCGGCATTGCCCTGGCGATGGTGGCGGCCATGCGCGGTTACAAGATGGTGTTGCTGATGCCGGAAAACCTGAGCGAGGAACGGCGCCAGAGCATGGCGGCATACGGCGCGAAGATCATCCTGACGCCCAAGTCCGGCGGCATGGAGTACGCGCGCGATCTGGCCGAGCAGATGCAGAAGAACGGCGAGGGCATCATTCTCGACCAGTTCGCCAATCCCGACAATCCGCTGGCCCACTACGAAGGGACCGGCCCGGAGCTGTGGCGCGACACGGAAGGCCGGATCACCCACTTCGTCAGCGCAATGGGAACGACGGGCACCATCATGGGCGTGTCGCGCTACCTGAAGGAGCAGAATGCCGAAATCCGCGTCATCGGCGCGCAGCCGGAAGAGGGCTCGCAGATCCCCGGCATACGCAAGTGGCCGCAAGCCTATCTACCTCGGATCTTCGATGCGACTGCGGTCGATCAGATGGAATACGTAAGCCAAGCCGCGGCGGAGCAAATGGCAAGACGGCTGGCAATGGAGGAGGGAATCTTTTGCGGGATTTCATCCGGCGGCGCCTGCGAAGTGGCGCTGCGGATTGCGCAAAGCGTCGAAAATGCGACGATCGCCTTCATCGTCTGCGATCGCGGCGACCGGTATTTATCGACGGGCGTTTTCCCGGCCTAGGACGCGGCCGGAAGAACGGCCTGTCGACCGGAGAGATTATTCCTGCGACTCGCTCTTGGCGCCGTTCGTGTTCAGGCTTTCCTTGGGCTTGAACTGCTTGTCGCTGATACGGAACTTGTCGCGGCGGTCTCCCATCAGGATGCGCAGATCGCGGATGCTGAGATCGCTGACCTCGTGCATGCGGATCAGCAGCGAGGCGCCCACCGGCAGACGGCGATGGCGTATCTTGCTGATGACGGGCGGCGCCACTTCCAGTGCCCGCGACAGCGCTGCGTCGTTTTTCAGGTGCAGCTTCTCGATCAGCGAATCCAGCAGATGGTTCGGATCGTAGTTCACCTGGTCGGCAAGTCGGTTACTGCTGGTCGGCGTATCCTGCGGAGTATTCATGTCGTCGGTCTCGATTTATCAATGAATTGTGTCGATCATACGGCTGATGTTGCAACATGTAACTATTGGAGCTTGTCACAATAATAAAGTTGCATCCCGGGACGATTTTTTCATGGATCTTAGTAAAATTTACCATGAGTAACCAATATAGCAAGTAATTTCATAAAAGAAATTAAAAATGATGCAATCTTGCTATCGCTTTGTCTGAAGTCAACCTGCAAAGTTCCGTCTTATTGTCGGGTTTCGGCGATGAATTCCGTTTGCGACGCGAGGTGGACATCAAACTGGCAAAACTGTCAAAAGCCTTTCGCTTTCCCGGCGTCGAGTTGCGCCCAGCCGGCATGACCGAGTCGGCGCAGGGTTTCCATGTTCTGCCGGAAAATGTCCTCGGCCTGTGGAAAAGCTTCTACCGCGCGTTCGATGCTGGCTTCCCGCAACAGGTGCAGAAGCGGGTAGGGAGACCGGTTTGTAAAATTTTCAATGTCATCCTTGCCCGTTCCGGCGAACTGGTAGTCGGGATGAAAGCTGGCGATCTGGATTTCGCCGCGCAGGCCGAGTGCGTCGACGGTCGCATCCGCAACGCCGAGAAATTCGTTGTATTCGAGGAAATCGTTCAACACGTGGGGGTGGATCAGCAGCGCGGTATCGACCTGTTCGGGATCGCTTTCCTGCAGTAGGTGCAGGGCGCCGACGAGGTCGTCGAGCAGGGCGGCCGTATCGCGCGCCGGGCTGACCGTGTAGCGGATCTGCTTCTTCACGTATACGCCCTTCGCGAAGGGACAAAGATTCAGGCCGATGACGGCTTTTTCAATCCACCGCCGGGTGGCTGCAATGATCGGGTCGTCCGGCATCATCATGTGCATGCGAGGGAAACGGGCGGCCATTGTATCCGCTTTCGGCCGACCGGCCGGCGCGGGCCGCTGCGCGCTCCGCCTGCTTCGGCTATGCTTGCCGGCCTGATTCTCTTGGTAAGCACATGGCGCTCAAATCCACCATCTACAAGGCCGACCTCCAGGTCGCTGACATGGACCGGCACTACTACGGCACGCACGCGCTGACGATCGCACGCCATCCTTCGGAAACCGACGAGCGCATGATGATGCGCCTGCTTGCCTATGCACTGCACGCGGACGAAGCGCTGCGTTTCGGCAAGGGGCTCAGCGCCGACGAGGAGCCGGATCTCTGGCAGAAGGATCTGACCGGCGCCGTCGAGCGCTGGATCGAGGTCGGCCAGCCCGACGACAGACGCATGCTGAAGGCGTCGCGCCAGGCGGGCGCGGTCTTCGTGTACAGCTATGGCGGCAGCGCGAACTGGTGGAATCAGATGGCCGACAGGGTGGCCCGCATCGGCAACCTCGCCGTCTTCGACCTGCCGGCGGCCAGCAGCCGCGCCCTGGCCGCCCTGGCCCGGCGCAGCATGCAGGTGCAATGCACGATACAGGACGGACAGGTATGGATGCATGCGGGCGACGAATCGGTCGCAATGGAATTGACTGTCCTGAAGGAGATGCCGCGCCGGTGACGGTACCGGTCGCGAGCCAGAGGCAATACCGATTCAATAGCTGTGCGCGGCCACCAGCGCGCGGCTCAGATCGTTGACCGACATCGCATAGAAAAAGCTGCGGTTGTACTGCGTGATGGCGAAGAAGTTGTCCGTGCCGAGCCAGTAGTCGGTCGGATCGTCGCCGTTCTGCAGATCGACGAGGCCGTAGCGCAGGTCGGCCGGCGGCGGTATCGCCGGCGTGACGCCATCCGCCTCCAGTTCGGCCAGCGTGTATTTCGCCGCCAATCCCTGTCCGACGAAACGCTGCCAGTGTCCGCTGCTGTCGACGTCGGCGGGGAACGCGATCGGTTCGCCGCGGCGCCAGCCGTGTTCGGCCAGGAAGTGCGCAACGCTGCCAATCGCATCCACCGGTGAATCGCGCAGGTCAACCTTCCCGTCGCCGTCGAAGTCGACGGCATAGCGGCGGATGCTGCCCGGCATGAACTGTGGCAGGCCGATGGCGCCGGCATACGAGCCCAGCAGCGAGAAGGGATCGATGTTCGCCGCGCGCGCCAGCAACAGCGTGTTTTCCAGTTCACTGCGGAAGTACGCCATGCGCGCGACGCGGTTGGGTACGTCGGGATAGGCGAAGGCCAGCGTGGTGATCGCGTCCATCACACGGAAGTTGCCGGTGTCGCGGCCGTAGATGGTCTCCACGCCGAGAATGGCGACGATGACTTCCGGCGGCACGCCGTACTGCTCCCACGCGCGGTTCAACGCGTCGGCGTAGGTATTCCAGAACGCCACGCCGGCATCGATGCGCACCGGTTCGACGAAGCGGTCGCGATAGGCGCTCCAGTTCTTCGGCTTGCCGGGCGGCGCGGGTTTCACCAGTTGAACGGCGCTGTCGACGTAGTGCGCCCGGTCCATCGTCGCTTGCAGCGCCGCTTTGTCGAAACCGTGTTCGGCGACCATGTCGTCGATGAAGTTCGCCATGCCGGGCGACTGCAGTAGGGCCGCATCCGTGTCGGCGTTGGCGGCAAGGGTCGCGGCAGCAACGGCCGGCGCGGCAACGGCCGCCGCGGCAAAGACCAGGGCAGCGGGGATCAGCAGGACGAGCGGGGCGCGGCGGAGAACGGCGGGGGTGCAGCGGAAGGAAAATGTCATCGAATCTGGTTCAGCAGGTATTGGAGTTCGCGCAATGCGGCGGCGCGCGACGCGGCATCGGTTGCGCCGTAACGTGCCATTTCGTACACCTCGAGAAAGCGTCGCACCCCAGCCATTCCTTCCGCCAGCGCGCCGCTTGCCTGCAGTCTGTCGCCATAGGAACGCGGCCCTTCGTGCGACCGGCGCGGCATGCCGCGTCGCGCCAGTCTCGAGCACAAGGCGCGGTACAGCGCATCAAGCGGATCGACGGGGCGGCGGTCCTTCAGCAGCGGCACGGCCGTCGCCAGCACGATCAGGATGACGGCAGCCATTGCAAGCAGCGCCATCGCGCTGCGGTCTATGTTATCGAAGCCCAGCGAGCGCAGCAAATGCTTTTGGCGTTGCGGCGTGTAGTTCAGCACCCACTGGTTCCAGCCGTTGTTGAGCGCGTCCCAGCGAAAGCGCAGCCAGGCGGCCAGCGAGCCGCGGCCGGTGTCGATCCGGATCAAGCCATCCAGGATAGGCTCCTCCGGCGAGGTGTCGAGCGGGCTGCGTTCGATGCGGTCCGGCGCCACGGCCGCGGTCGGATCGAAGCGCACCCAGCCTTTGCCCGCCAGCCAGGCTTCGGACCATGCATGCGCATCGGACTGCCGCACCGTCAGGAAGCCGTCGACCGGATTGCGCTCGCCGCCTTGGTAGCCGGTGACGACGCGGGCCGGAATGCCCATCGCGCGCGCCAGCACCGTGAAGGCGCTGGCGTAATGTTCGCAGAATCCCGCGCGGGTGCCGAACAGGAAATCGTCGACGCTGTTCCTGCCCAGCAGCGGCGGTTGCAGCGTGTAGACGAAGCCCGGCCGCGCATTGCGGAAGAAGGCGAGGACGGCGGCGAGACGTTGGGCGTCGTCGCGGAATCTGCCGCGCCATGCGGCCGCCAGACGCATGGTCTGCGGATCGTATCCGGCCGGCAGCTGCAGATCGGCCCGTCTTTCCTCGGGCGGCAGCGCCGGCTGCAGGACATAGTGCAGCACCGACGTCATGTCGTAGCGCATGCGCTGATCGACGGCGCCTCCCGATACCAGCTGCATGTCGTCCGTCAGTCGGGCCGGGCCATCGGGCAGGCGCGGCGCCTGCTGCGGGAGATCGAGCGCGAACAGCCAGCGCTGCGAACTCGGTTCCAGCGTGACCTGATAGCGGACCGGATCGCGCGTATCCTGCACCGTAGCGCCGCGTTCCTGTTCCGGCGCCTGTCGGGTCCAAGCGCGGCCGTCGAAATGGTTCAGCACCACGCCCCGCCAGTACAGCAGGGAATGCGGCGGCACCGGGTCGAAGAAGCGCACGTGGAACGCGACGTCGCTGGAGAGGGCGAGCTTGGCGATGTTGCCCGGCGCCATGCTGTCCGACAGGCCGCTGCGCGCGGCGTTGGCGTCACCGGGCAGGCGCCACAGCGGCCCCTGGATGCGCGGAAAGAGCACGAACAACGCGAGCGCCAGCGGCGCCGCCATGGTGAGGATGCGCACGGCCAGGCGCAGGCGGGCGCGCAGCGGCGGCACCTTGGCAGCATGGTGGAAGGACAGCTGCGCGGTCAGCATCGCGACCAGCGCGACGATCGTCAGCACTGCGATGCCCATTCCCTGCGAGTGAAAGAAATTTGCCAACAACAGGAAAAAGCCGAGAAAGAGCACGACGAACAGGTCGCGCCGCGCATGCATCTCCAGCAGCTTGAAGGCCAGCAGCAGCGCCAGCATCGCCACCCCGGCCGTGCGACCGAGCAGGGTGCCGAACGTCGCGTACACGCCGGCCATGGCCAGCGCGGCGAGTGTCAGCAGAATACGGCGCGGCGGCAGGCGATGGCCGTGGAAGGTGAGCCAGCCGCGCCACAGCAGCAGGGCCGCGACCGCGCAGGCTATCCACGGTGGCACGTTCGCCGCCTGCGGCGCCAGCACCAGCAGGCAGGCCAGCAACAGCAGCAAGGTATCGCTTTTGTCGCGCGACAACGGGCGCGCGGCGCCGAGGGAAGGGAGCGACGGCTTCATGGCGCGTCACCGTAGACGGCAAGCGCCCGCAGGCAGGCAGCCTGATGCGCGGTACCGTTGGCGGCAGGCAGATGGCGGCCGCCCAGCCGCAACGCATAAGGCAGGCCGCCTGCCTCGGCAGCCAGCACCCAACCCGTCATGCGCGACAGTTTGGCCTCGAGGTCCATGCCGGCCGGCAGTTGCGCCAGGTCCAGCACGAGTTCGGCGGTATCGCCTCCCTGGAACTGCTTGGTGACGAGGACACCGTTTTCGCTGCGCGCGATCTGCCGCCAGGCGAGCTGGCGCGGCGCATCGCCGACCTGATAGGCGCGAATGCCGGCAAAATCGTCGTGGCCCGCCGTGCCTCGGCCGCTTTGCCTGCCGCTGGCTTGCAGCGGCAGGGGCGGCAGCCGTTCTTCCGGCCGCGGATAGACGAGCACGCGCAGTTCGGGTTGCCAGTAGCTCCAGGCCCGCATCAGGCCGAGCGGAAAGCGCGTGTGCAGCGTGATGCGCGGCGCCGGCATCCAGCCGCGCCGGTGCGTCGGTGCGCCGAGCGTGACGGCGGCCGTGCCGCCGGCTTCGACGTCGACGGCGTGGTCGAGGCCGGGCACGGCATCGGCGAAGCCGAGCACGATGGCGAAACGCGCATGCCTGCTCTGGTTGGACAGGTGCAGTTCGAAGCGCGCCTCCTCGCCGGCGAAAACGGGAGCGGCCCGGCCCGGACGCAGATGGAGATGTGCGAGGTTGCGGTGCGTCAGCAGCATGTCGACGATGGCGCAGGCGCCGAGCAGGAAGGTCAGCGCATATCCTAGGCCGAGGTCGTAGTTGATCGATGCGAGGAGCAGGACGATCAGCGTCAGGCCGAACAGCAGCCCGGCGCGGGTAGGCAGGATGAAGACGCGGCGCTGGGCCAGGAAAACCTCGCCCGCCTCGGCGCCGCGACGCACGGCAAGGCGTTGCGCGATCCGCCGGCGCAGGGTAAGAGCGTCGCGCATGGCCTGACGTCGAGTCATTGATTCGGGGTCAGACCCCGACCGACATCATCCACTGCAGCACGAGATCGCGACCGGCGGCGGTGGACTGCGGCGTGCGCAGGCGGTGCGCCGTTACCGGCAGCAGCATGGCCTGCACGTCTTCGGGAATCACGTGATTGCGTCCTTCCAGCGCCGCCCATGCGCGCGCCGCCTGCAGCAGCGCCAGCGTCGCGCGCGGGCTCAGGCCTTCCACGAACATGCCGTTGCTGCGCGAAGCCTGGGCCAGCGCCTGCACGTAGTCGATCAGGGACGACGCAACGTGGATCGCCTTCAGCGCCGCGCGTGCGGCCAGCAGTTCCGACGGCTGCATTGCCGCCGGCAGCGCTTTCAGCAAGGTGCGCCGGTCCTCGCCCATCAGCAGTGCGCGTTCCGCTGCCGCGTCCGGATAGCCCAGCGAGATGCACATCAGGAAGCGGTCCATCTGCGATTCCGGCAGCGGAAAGGTGCCGATCTGATGCGCGGGATTCTGCGTGGCGATGACGAAGAAGGGTTCGGGCAGCGCATGCGTGACGCCGTCGACCGTCACCTGGTGTTCTTCCATCGCTTCCAGCAGCGCGGACTGGGTTTTCGGCGTGGCGCGATTGATTTCGTCGGCCAGCAGCACCTGCGTGAAGAGCGGTCCCGGATGGAAGACGAAGCCGCTCTTTTCGCGATCGAAGATCGCAATGCCGATCACGTCCGCCGGCAGCAGGTCGCTGGTGAATTGCTGCCGCGCGAACCGCATGCCCAGCGACACCGCCAGCGCATGCGCCAGCGTGGTCTTGCCGACACCGGGCACGTCCTCGATCAGCAGGTGGCCGCCGGCCAGCAGGCAGGCCAGCGCCTGCCGGATCTGCATTTCCTTGCCGACGATGGCTTCGCCGATCTGTCTTGCTGCTGCGTGGATCTTGCTGAACATGCGACCTTCCAGACGGATGCGGACATGCCGCGGACAGTCCCGATTCTATGCGAGATTGGCGGGCGGCATGCCGCGCCCGGCGGAAGGCGTGGGGTCAGTTTTCCCGCTGACTGCGCAGCAGGACCCAGCCGGCGACGACCGTGAAGGCGGTCACGATGCCGACCACGATCCAGAAGCCGTAGGCGTGCTGCGCGAGCGGCACGCCGCCGACGTTCATGCCGAGCAGGCCGGCGATGATGTTGATCGGCAGCGCCAGCACGGTGACGATGGTCAGGATGTAGAGGCTGCGATTGTTGTCTTCGTTGACTTGCGCGGCGATTTCTTCCTGCAGCAGCTTGATGCGTTCCTGCAGCGAGCTGATGTCGTTCAGCGCCACCGAGAATTCCTCGGTGGCTTGCCGCAATTCTTGCAGGTCCTGTGCCGCCATCCATTCGGGCGGTCGTTGCAGCAGGCGGAACAATGCGGCCGGTTCCGGCGCGAGCAGGCGCTGCAGCCGCACCAGGATGCGACGCAGCTTGCCCAGGTCGGCGCGGCGTTCCGTGACGCGTCCGGCAAGCAGGTTGTCTTCCACGCGATCGACGCGGGCAGCGGCTTGGCGCACGATGTTGATTAGCACGTCGGCTTGGTCGTGGAACAGGTGGATCAGCAGTGCCACCGACGAGCGGATCGGTTCACCGTCCGTGACCGCATGCCGGAGGCGGTCGATGGATTTCAGCGGCGTGCGGCGCACGCTGATGACCGCGTGCCGGGTGACGTTCAGCCATAGCGTGGCAACGTCGCCCTGATCGAACGAGAAGCTGTGCAGCACGTCATTGAGGACCGCGATCAACGTGTCGTCCGCCAGCTCGATGCGCGTGGAACGGGAGCCGTCCCGCAGCGCCTCGTCGAATTCCTCCACCATGGCCGCGTGCTCGCGCAGCCATTTTTCGCTACCCGTGCTGCTGAGGCTGAAGTGCAGCCAGATGAATTCGCCTGCCGTCCGCGTCTCGGCGCTGCGCAGCCACGCCGCCGCCTGCATGGAATTGATGCGAACGGCGCCGGCATCGCGTCCGAACAGGAAGCCCCAGATCATGCCCGACGGTTCCGCGCCATAGTTGAATTCAGCGGCGTTCATCGGCGGGATGAAAGCGAGGTGGGATGGGCCATGCGGAAACGGGCGTCGTGCGGCGGAACGGACGGCAGAATGCCGGCGCGTGAAACTACGCAGTATGCGCGCAGCATGTGACATTTTGATGACAGAGAGGGCGCCCGGATGAGCGGGTAGAATAGCGGCTGCCTTTCCAGAGAACGTTCCCATGTCCATCCAATGGTTCCCCGGTCACATGAACGCCGCGCGCAAGAAGGCGGCGGAAACCATGGAAAAGACCGACATGATCATCGAGGTGCTGGACGCACGCGTGCCGCAGGCCAGCAGCAATCCGATGATCGGAGAACTGCGCCGGCATCGCCAGCGCCCCTGCCTGAAGATCCTGAACAAGGCCGACCTGGCCGATTCCGCCGCCACGCAGCAATGGCTGGCGCACTACAACGCGCAGAAGGACGTGCATGCGGTCGCGCTCAGCTGCCGCAAGCCGGCCGACGTCGCGAAGATTCCGGCGCTGTGCATGAAGATCGCGCCGCACCGCGGCACGCCGCTGAAGCCGCTGCGCATCATGATCATGGGCATTCCCAATGTCGGCAAGTCGACGCTGATGAATGCCTTGCTGAAGAAGCGCGTGGCCAAGGTGGGCGACGAGCCGGCCGTCACCAAGATGCAGCAGCGCCTCTATCTCGGCAACAACATCGTGCTAATCGACACGCCGGGCCTGATGTGGCCCAAGATCGATCATCCGAGCGACGGCCTGATGCTGGCGGCCAGCCACGCGATCGGCAGCAATGCGCTGATCGAGGAGGAGGTCGCGACCTTCCTGGCCGACATCCTGCTGCAGCGCTACCCGCAACTGCTGGCCGCGCGCTACGGCCTGGCAACCGGCGGCATGGATGGCGTCGCCGTGGTCGAAGGCGTGGCGAGCAAGCGCGCCTTTCGCATCAAGGGCGGCGACCTGGATCTGGAAAAGGCGGCGCACACGCTGCTGCAGGATTACCGCAGCGGCGCGCTCGGGCGCATCAGCCTGGAAACGCCGGAGAGCCGGGTTGCGCTGTTGGCGTCCTACCAGCCGCCGCCGTCGCTGAGCGACGTGCGGGCCGACGAGGATGAGGGAGAAGAGGCCGGGCCGGGCAGGACGGCTGGCAGGTGAACCGGCAGGCTATGCCGTCCGGGAGGCGTGCGGCGCCGGGATGATCGGCAAACAAAAAGCCCGCAAGGCGAACCTTGCGGGCTTTTTTTTCATGAGCGGGGTGCCGGCGCGAACATGCCGCCGGCGGGCGATTACATCATGCCGCCCATGCCACCCATTCCGCCCATGCCACCCATGTCCGGCATCGCCGGTTTTTCCTCGACGATTTCCGCGACCATGCAGTCGGTGGTCAGCAGCAGGCCGGCGATCGAAGCGGCGTTCTGCAATGCCGAGCGGGTGACTTTCGCCGGATCCAGCACGCCCATTTCGACCATGTCGCCGTAGGTGCCGTTGGCGGCGTTGTAGCCGAAGTTGCCTTTGCCTTCCAGCACCTTGCCGACCACCACCGACGATTCCTCGCCGGCGTTCTGCACGATCATGCGCAGCGGCTCTTCCATCGCGCGCAGCACGATCTTGATGCCGGCTTCCTGGTCGGAGTTGTCGCCTTGCAGCTTCAGGTTGGCGCGCGCGCGCAGCAGGGCCACGCCGCCGCCGGGCACGATGCCTTCCTCGACGGCTGCGCGGGTGGCGTGCAGCGCGTCTTCGACGCGGGCTTTCTTCTCTTTCATTTCGACTTCGGTGGCGGCGCCGACTTTGATCACTGCCACGCCGCCGGCCAACTTGGCCACGCGCTCCTGCAGTTTTTCACGGTCGTAGTCGGAAGTCGCTTCCTCGATCTGCGCGCGGATCTGCTTGACGCGCGCCTCGATGGCGGCAGCCTGGCCGGCGCCGTCGATCAGCGTGGTGTTTTCCTTCGCCACTTCGACGCGTTTTGCCTGGCCCAGCAGGTCCAGCGTGACTTTCTCCAGCGTCAGGCCGACTTCTTCCGCGATCACCTGGCCGCCGGTCAGGATCGCGATGTCTTCCAGCATGGCCTTGCGGCGGTCGCCGAAGCCCGGTGCCTTCACTGCGCAGGTTTTCAGGATGCCGCGGATGTTGTTGACGACCAGCGTCGCGAGCGCTTCGCCTTCGATGTCTTCGGCGATGATCAGCAGAGGACGGCCGGCCTTGGCGACCTGTTCCAGCACCGGCAGCAGGTCGCGGATGTTGGAGATCTTCTTGTCGAACAGCAGGATGAACGGGTTTTCCAGGATGGCGGTCTGCTTGTCAGCGTTGTTGATGAAGTACGGCGACAGGTAGCCACGGTCGAACTGCATGCCTTCGACGATGTCGAGCTCGTCGTTCAGCGACTTGCCGTCTTCCACGGTGATGACGCCTTCCTTGCCGACTTTTTCCATCGCTTCGGCGATGCGTTCGCCGATCGAGGTGTCGCTGTTGGCCGAGATCGAGCCGACCTGGGCGATTTCCTTGGAAGTGGTGCAGGGCTTGGCGATCTTCTTCAGTTCGTCGACGGTCGCGGCGACGGCCTTGTCGATGCCGCGCTTCAAGTCCATCGGGTTCATGCCGGCGGCGACGAAGCGCATGCCTTCACGCACGATGGCCTGCGCCAGCACGGTCGCGGTGGTGGTGCCGTCGCCGGCGTTGTCGCTGGTGCGCGAAGCGACTTCCTTGACGAGCTGCGCGCCCATGTTCTGCAGTTTGTCCTTCAGCTCGATTTCCTTGGCGACCGATACGCCGTCCTTGGTGACGGTGGGGGCGCCGAACGAACGTTCCAGCACGACGTTGCGGCCTTTCGGGCCGAGGGTGACCTTGACGGCGTTCGCCAGGACGTTGACGCCTTCGACCATCTTGGCGCGGGCGGCGTCGCCGAATACCACTTCTTTAGCTGCCATGTTGTTTACTCCTGATTATTCGTTGTGTGACCGGATGACTGGATTCCCGCCTGCGCGGGGATGACGCTGCTGTTTCCGTTCGCGCCAGGCGCTTACGGACATCAGCGTCACTTTTGCACGATTGCCATGATGTCTTCTTCGCGCATCACGAGAACTTCGTTGCCGTCGACCTTGACGGCTTGACCGGCGTATTTGCCGAACAGGACGCGGTCGCCGACCTTGACGTCCAGCGGGCGCACCTTGCCGTCTTCCAGGATCTTGCCGTTGCCGACTGCCAGGACTTCACCCTGGTCCGGCTTCTCGGCAGCCGCTTCGGGGATGATGAGGCCGGACGCAGTCTTGGTTTCCTGGTCGAGGCGCTTGACGATGACGCGATCGTGCAAAGGACGAAGGTTCATACAAACTCCTTAGTTCAAATGATTGTGGTTTGAGTGATCGGCGGGACGGTGGCCGAAGCCGTCTCGGGCCTGCCGCTCGCCTGAAAAAGCGGGTTGGACGAGGCGTGTTGTTAGCACTCTACCTCGGCGAGTGCCAAGTATAGGGATGGTTGTCTGATAATTCAAGTCGGCGGCGTCCGGCAGCCAGATCGGCGATTCCGTTATAAGGTGAACTACCTGCTTAAACGGGGTTTCATGTTGACAACTTATAACTAAATTTCCGAGGTGCTCCCATGATTGATACGAAACGCAATATGGTGGAAGCGAGCGATGCCACCGGGTACAGGAACCGATGGGTTCAGTTGATCATCGGTATTGTCTGCATGGCACTGGTTGCCAACCTGCAATACGGCTGGACGCTCTTTGTCGAGCCGATGGAGAACAAGCATCACTGGGGAATCGCGGCGATCCAGCTTGCCTTCTCCATCTTCATCTTGACGGAAACCTGGCTGGTGCCGATCGAAGGCTGGCTGGGCGACCATTTCGGGCCGCGCCCGGTGGTGGCGGGCGGTGGCATCTGCGCTGGCCTGGGCTGGATACTGAACAGTTATGTCGACTCGCTGCCGCTGCTGTACGTAGCCGCCGTGATTTCGGGGGTAGGCGCGGGCTGTGTGTATGGCACCTGCGTCGGCAATGCGTTGAAATGGTTCCCGGACCGCCGCGGTCTGGCGGCGGGACTGACCGCCGCGGGTTTCGGCGCCGGCGCTGCGGTCACGGTGATCCCGATCGCCAACATGATCAGCCATGCGGGATATGAAAAGACGTTCTTTACCTTCGGCATCCTGCAGGGCGTCGCCATTTTCATTCTTGCCATGTTCCTGATCCGGCCACGCATCCTGGCGCGCGCCGCTTCCGCCGCGACGATCGTCACGCGCATCGACTACAACCCGCGGCAAATGCTGAAGACGCCGGTGTTCTGGACGATGTACGTCATCTACGTGCTGGTCGCCGCCGGCGGCGTGATGGCGACGGCGCAGCTCGGCCCGATCGCGCATGATTTCGGCATTTCGTCGACGCCGATCCATCTGTTCGGCGCGACCTTGCCGCTGCTGACGATGGCATTGTCGATCGACAATATCGCCAACGGCCTGACCCGTCCGCTGTGCGGTTTTATCTCGGACAAGATCGGCCGGGAAAATACCATGTGCATCGTGTTCATCGGCGAGGGACTGGCGCTGCTCGGCCTGATGAAGTTCGGCCACGATCCTTATCTGTTCATGACCTTCGCGGCATTGATCTTCATGTTCTGGGGCGAGATATTCTCGATTTTCCCCGCCACCTGCGGCGATACCTTCGGCCCCAAGTTCGCCAACGCCAATGCCGGTACCCTATATACCGCCAAGGGTACGGCTTCGCTGCTGGTGCCGCTGGCTTCCGTGTTGTCGGCCGGAGGCAACTGGAACAGGGTGTTCGTATTTGCCGCCATCATCACGATAGGCGCAGGCCTCTCGGCCAGGTTGATTCTGGCGCCGATGCGGCGGCGTTTCATCGCGGCGAGCGTGGTGGACGACAAGCTGGTGTGACGCACGGCGAGCCGGGTTGCGTATCGCCGGCGATACGCGACACCGGCCCTGCTCGCCGTAACGAAAGCAGGCCCGGCCGGATTTGTCATCCTTCGACGAGTCCGGCCGGCCTTTTGCTGATGGTCTGACCGCAGGCCGCCCTCAGTTGCGGATTTCCAGCGCGCGGTTCAGGCTCAGCGCCGCCAGCGAAGCGACCGCGCCCGACAGCAGGTAGAGGCTGACGTAGGACAGGCCGAAATGGGCCGACAGCCCGAGCGCGACCAGCGGCGCGAAACCGGCACCGACCAGCCAGGCGATGTCGGACGTCAGCGCGGCGCCGGTATAGCGGTACCGGGTGGTGAAATTGGCGCTGACGGCGCCGGCAGCCTGTCCGTAGGACAGGCCGAGCAGGCCGAAGCCCAGCAGGATGAAGATATCCTGGCCGCCGTCCCCGCCGCCCATCAGCATCGGCACGAAACCGCTGAACAGACCGATCAGGCAGGCCAGCGCGCCCAGCGTGGTGCGCCGGCCGAGGCGGTCGGCGACCAGGCCGGACACGACGATCCCGACGATCATCAATGCGGCGCCCAGCATTTGCACATGTAGGAACTGGTGGACCGAGCGCGTTGAGTAGAGGCTGATCCAAGACAGCGGGAACACCGTCACCAGGTGGAACAGCGCATAGCTCGCCAGCGCGGCCAGGGCGCCGATCAGCACGTTGCGGCCCTGCGAGCGGGTGACTTCCAGCACGCTGATCGGCTCCAGTTCCCTTTCATCGAGCAGGTGCGCATATTCCGGCGTCGATACCAGCCGGAGGCGGGCGAAGAGCGCGACGACGTTGATGGTGAACGCCACATAGAACGGATAGCGCCAGCCCCAATCGAGGAAATCCTGGCGTGAGATTTCGCTGATCAGGTAACTGAACAGGCCGGCGGCGACCAGGAAACCGGTCGGCGCGCCCAATTGTCCCAGCATCGCATACCAGCCGCGTTTGTTATCCGGGGCATTCAGGGCCAACAGCGAAGGCAGCCCGTCCCATGAACCGCCGAGCGCCGCACCCTGCCCGATGCGCAACAGCGACAACATGAGGATGGCGAGGGAACCCATGTGCCGATAGGTCGGCAGCAGGGCAATGCCTGCTGTGCAGCCTCCCAACAGGAAGAGTGCGGCGGTCAGCTTGATTTCACGGCCGAAGCGGCGCTGGATGGCCATGAAGACGATGGTCCCCAACGGCCGCGCCAGAAACGCGAACGCGAACACTGTGAAGGCATACAGCGTGCCCTGAAGATGGTCGGCGAAGGGAAAGAATACGGAAGGAAATACCAGCACCGAAGCGATGGCATAGACGAAGAAGTCGAAATACTCGGAAGCGCGACCGATGACCACGCCGACCGCGATTTCCCCGGGGGCGATGTGCGTGTTGCGCGTATTGATGCTGCGCGCTCCGCTGCTGGTGGAAAAAGGGGCGAATTCGCCGGTCACTTCTCCTGTATCATTATACGTACTGGCCATGGTCATCTCCTCTCGAGTTGATCGGATTGCGTCACGCAGACAAGCCACTACTGTTTACTACGGCTTGCCTTGGGGTAGGACAAAACGTCCTATCGCCAATGCGTGCCGATGAAGGTACAGTAGCATATTCTCTATCCCTTTGTACTGCATTTACGGCATGATTCCATCCATCGTTCGCCGAGGGCTGTTCGCTCTCCCTCTCGTCTTGCTGGCTGGCTGCAATACCGTCGTCATGAATCCATCAGGCGACATCGCTAACCAGCAGGGACACCTGATCGTCGTTTCGACCATGCTGATGCTGCTGATCATCATCCCGGTGATCGCGCTGACGCTGTTCTTCGCATGGCGTTATCGTAAAGGCAATACCTCCGCAAAATACGATCCGGAATGGGATCATTCCACCAAGCTGGAACTGGTGATCTGGGGCGCGCCGCTGCTGATCATCATCGCGCTTGGCCTAGTGACATGGATCAGCACCCATACGCTCGATCCCTATCGTCCGCTGGACCGCATCGACGCGAACCGCCCGATTTCGCAGGCGGCCGAGCCGCTGGTGGTGGACGTGGTGGCGCTGGACTGGAAATGGCTGTTCATCTATCCGGAGCAAGGCATCGCGACCGTCAACGAACTGGCTACACCAGTCGACGTGCCGGTGCGCTTCAAGATCACCGCTTCGTCGATCATGAACTCCTTCTTCATTCCTGCCCTGGCCGGACAGATTTACGCGATGCCGGGCATGGAAACCACGCTGAACGCCGTGCTGAACCGCCCAGGCGAATTCGAGGGATTCTCCGCCAACTACAGCGGTGCCGGCTTCTCGCACATGAGATTCAAGTATTACGGCATGAGTTCCGAGGACTTCGACAAGTGGGTGGCCGAGGCGAAGGCGAGCGGCGCAACGCTTGACCGCACGAGTTACCTGCAACTGGAGAAACCGAGCATCGACGATCCCGTGCGCCGCTATGCGACCGTCGAACCGGATCTCTACCATGCAATCCTGAATCGCTGCATCGCTCCGGGTACGGAATGCATAGACAAGATGATGGCCGAGGACATGCATCGCAATGCCGACGCATATGCCCATGATCACGAGTAGCCTGAAGGACGCAGCAACCGGTACCGGCGCACTCGGCGCGCCGCGCTTCCATTTTTTCTGAAGAACGAACGATGCTAGACCACATTGACCTCACAAAGCTCATCTTCGGCCGCCTGAGTTTGGACGCCATTCCCTATCATGAGCCCATTCTGATCGGCACCTTCATCATGGTGGCGCTCGGCGGCATTGCCGTGCTCGGCGCAATCACCTATTTCCGTTGGTGGGGAACGCTCTGGCGTGACTGGATCACCAGCATCGACCACAAGAAGATCGGCATCATGTACATGATCCTTTCGCTGGTCATGCTGCTGCGCGGCTTTGCCGATGCGGTCATGATGCGTACGCAGCAGGCCATTTCGTTCGGCGACCATACCGGCTTCCTGCCGCCGCACCACTACGACCAGATCTTTACCGCGCACGGCGTGATCATGATTTTCTTCGTCGCGATGCCGCTGGTGACCGGCCTGATGAACTACGTCGTGCCGCTGCAGATCGGCGCGCGCGACGTGGCCTTCCCGTTCCTGAACAACTTCAGCTTCTGGATGACGACCTTCGGTGGCGTGCTGGTGATGCTTTCGCTGTTCATCGGCGAATTCGCGCGTACCGGCTGGCTGGCCTATCCGCCGCTGTCCGGCATCCAGTACAGCCCCGACGTCGGCGTGGACTACTACATCTGGTCGCTGCAGATCGCCGGCGTGGGCACGCTGCTGTCCGGCGTCAACCTGATCGCCACCATCGTCAAGATGCGCGCGCCGGGCATGGAAATGATGAAGATGCCGGTGTTCACCTGGACCGCGCTGTGCACCAACGTGCTGATCGTCGCCGCCTTCCCGGTGCTGACTGCTGTGCTGGCGATGCTGTCGATGGACCGCCTGTTCGGCACCAACTTCTTCACCAACGACCTGGGTGGCAACCCGATGATGTATGTGAACCTTATTTGGATCTGGGGCCACCCCGAGGTTTACATCCTGATTCTGCCCGTGTTCGGTGTCTATTCCGAAGTGGTTTCCACCTTCTGCGGCAAGCGTCTGTTCGGCTACACCTCGATGGTCTATGCGACCATCGTGATCACGATCCTGTCGTACCTGGTCTGGCTGCACCACTTCTTCACGATGGGCTCCGGTGCCAGCGTCAACTCGTTCTTCGGCATCACGACGATGATCATCTCGATTCCGACCGGTGCCAAGATCTTCAACTGGCTGTTCACGATGTACCGCGGCCGCATCCGTTTCGAACTGCCGATGATGTGGACGGTCGCCTTCATGGTGACGTTCGTGATCGGCGGCATGACGGGCGTGCTGCTGGCGGTGCCGCCGGCCGACTTCGTGCTGCACAACAGCCTGTTCCTGATCGCGCACTTCCACAACGTGATCATCGGCGGCGTGCTGTTCGGCGGTTTCGCCGGCATCAACTACTGGTTCCCGAAAGCCTTCGGCTACAAGCTCGATCCGTTCTGGGGCAAGTGCTCGTTCTGGTTCTGGGTTGTCGGCTTCTATTTCGCTTTCATGCCGCTGTACGTGCTGGGCCTGATGGGCGTGACCCGTCGCATGAGCCACTTCGACGATCCGTCCCTGCAGATCTGGTTCGAGCTCGCCGCCTTCGGCGCCGCGCTGATCGCGCTGGGCATTGCCTCGATGATCGTGCAGTTCATCGTCAGCTACATGCGCCGCGACCAGCTGCGCGACGTGACCGGCGATCCGTGGAACGCCCGCACGCTGGAATGGTCGACCTCGTCGCCCCCGCCGGAGTACAACTTCGCGTTCACTCCCCGTGTGTACGAGGCAGACAGCTGGGCCGACATGAAAAAGCAGGGTTACAAGCGTCCGCTGGAAGGTTTCGCGCCGATCCACATGCCGAAGAACACCGCTGCCGGCTTCATCATCTCGGCTTTCTGCGCCGCCGTCGGTTTCGGCGTGATCTGGCACATGTGGCTGCTGGTCGCGGTCGGCTTCATCGGTGTGCTGGCATCGGTCATCATCCATACCTTTAACTACAACCGCGATTACTACATCCCGGTCGAAGAAGTCGTTCGCACCGAAGATGCTCGCACTCGTCTGCTGGAAAGTCATGTCTGAGATCACCGCACCTTCTACCGGCGCCATGAGCGCTGATCCGAGTTCGCGCTTCCACGTGCGCGAGCATCATCCGGAAAACGGCACGCTGCTGGGTTTCTGGATCTACCTGATGAGCGACTGCCTGCTCTTCGCCAGCCTGTTCGCCACCTATGCGGTGCTGGGGCGCAGTTATGCGGGCGGTCCTTCGGGCGCGCAGCTGTTCGAACTGCCGACGGTGGCGCTGAACACGGCATTCCTGCTGCTGTCGTCGATCACCTATGGCTTCGCCATGCTGGAATCGCAGCGCCAGCGCGTGAAGAGCACCCTGGTCTGGCTGGCGATCACCGGCCTGTTCGGCGCCGCCTTCCTGACAGTCGAGCTGCGTGAATTCGCGCACCTGATCCATGAAGGCGCAGGCCCGCAGCGCAGCGCGTTCCTGACCTCCTTCTTCTCGCTGGTCGGCACCCACGGCCTGCACGTGACCTTCGGTATCGTCTGGCTCATCACCTTGATGTTCCAGCTCGGCCGCCATGGACTCACGGCAGCGAACCAGCGCCGCCTGATGTGCCTGTCCATGTTCTGGCACTTCCTGGACGTGGTCTGGATCGGCGTCTTCACCTTTGTCTATCTGATGGGAGTCTTGCCATGAGCGAGCATCACGATCACCACACCGCTCATGGTGACGATCACGGTCACCATGATGGCGGCCATGTCGAACACGGTACGTTCAAAAGCTATACGATCGGTTTCATTCTGTCCGTCATCCTGACGGCCATCCCATTCTGGGTGGTCATGGACAAGGTGTTCGCCAAGTCGAGCACCACTGCCGCCGTGATCCTGACGCTTGCCGCCGTGCAGATCGTCGTTCACATGATCTATTTCCTGCACATGAACACCCGCGTGCAGGCCGGCTGGTCCATGCTGGCGATGATCTTCACCGTGGTGCTGGTCGGCATCCTGCTGACGGGTTCCATCTGGGTCATGTATCACCTGAACACCAACATGATGCCCGGCATGATGGCTGATCCGACGCAGGAACTGTCCACCAGCGACATGTCCAGCATGGCGCCGGGCGCCATCGGCAAGATGCACCACATGAATATGAACGACGTCCCATGACGGACGAGCGGGAGCAACGCGGGCCGGTCTCGGACGAAGAGGCCGGCCCGCGACAGCGCTCCCGGGCTGCGCGGCTCACGTTGCTGGGCTGCGCGATGCTCTTTCTCGCCGGGTTCATCGCATTGGGAACCTGGCAGCTGTACAGGCTGCAATGGAAGCTGGCGCTGATCCAGCGCGTCAACGAGCGGGTGCATGCCGCCCCGGTCGACGCTCCGCCCCCCGACCGCTGGCCGGCGATCAACGCCCAGTCCGACGAATACCTGCACGTCCGGATGACGGGCGTTTTCCTTTATCCTCTTTCCGTCAAGGTGCGCGCGCTGACGGCCTTCGGCAGCGGCTACTGGGTGCTGACCCCGTTGCGCGCAGCCAATGGCGTCACCGTGCTCGTGAACCGCGGCTTCATCCCGGAAGGGGACGCGGCGAGCAATGCGCATTTTGCCCAGGAGATCGCGCGCGAAAACCGCCAGGCGGGCGGCAGGACCGTCACGGTTACCGGCCTGCTGCGCATGACGGAGCCCAAGGGCGGCTTCCTGCGCGACAACGATCCCGCGCACGATCGCTGGTATTCGCGCGATGTGCAGGCGATCGCGCAGGCGCGCGGGCTGAACGAGACGGCGCCTTTCTTCGTCGACGCGGACGGCGCCCAGCCCGGCAGCAGCGCATCCCGCAACGGCGCGGACGGCTTGCCGATCGGCGGACTGACCGTCGTTTCCTTTTACAATAACCACCTGGTTTACGCACTGACCTGGTATGCGCTTGCGTTGATGATGGCCGGCGTCCTGGTGTGGGCCTTGCGCGAGGAGCGCAAACTGCGCCGCGGCGGCAACCCGGCAGAGTGATCGAACGGGAAGGGTGAGGATGGCAGGCGACATCGAATCCGCCGTGCCGGGCGAGGACGGGGAGCAGCGCTGGACCACCACCAGCGAGGTGGAGAACGCGGCCGGCCATCAGAACATGCAGCAGCTGATCCAGATGCGCTGGATCGCCGTGGTCGGCCAGCTGACCACGATCATGGCCGTGACCTACGGCTTCAAGATCGACCTCCCGATCAATTACATGCTGCAGGTGCTGGCCTGCCTGATCGCGTTCAACATCGGCAGCCAACTGCGATGGCATGAAGTGCGCGTGGTCAGCAACCGGGAACTGCTGCTGGCGATGCTGTTCGACGTCGCGATTCTCACCGCTCAGCTGTATCTGAGCGGTGGCATACGCAACCCGTTCGCCTTTCTCTATCTGCTGCAGGTCATCCTCAGCGCGATGCTGCTGGAAGTCTGGTCGACCTGGCTGATCGTCGCCATCACCTGCCTGTGCCTGGCGGGCCTGGCGATGTTTTCCCATCCGCTTTCGCTGCCGCCCGGACACGACGAGCGCTACTACAGTCTGTATGCGCAGGGCGTGCTGATCTGCTTTGCCTTCAACGCGGTCATGCTGGCCGTGTTCATCACGCGCATCAGCCGTAATCTCCGTTCCGGGCATGAACAGCTGGCCAACCTGCGGCAGCGCGCGGCGGAGGAGGAGCACATCGTCCGCATGGGCCTGCTGGCGTCCGGCGCGGCGCATGAACTGGGCACGCCGCTGGCGACGCTGTCGGTGATCCTCGGCGACTGGAAGCGCATGCCCGAATTCGGCGACAATCCGGACCTGCTGGAGGAAATCACGGAAATGCAGATCCAGCTGCAGCGCTGCAAGGCCATCGTCAGCGGCATCCTGCTGTCGGCCGGCGAGGCGCGGGGCGAGTCTTCGACCAAGACCACCATCAGCACTTTCCTTGACAATCTGGTCGACGAGTGGCGCGCGACGCGGCCCGTCCTGAAGTTCGTCTACCACAACGACATCGAGCAGGACGTGGCGGTGGCCTTCGACTCCACGCTCAAGCAGATGATCTGCAACGTGCTGGACAACGCGCTGGAAGCCTCGCCGCACTGGCTGAGCCTGGAGGCCAAGCGCGACGCCGACACGCTGACGCTGTCCGTGACCGATGCTGGCTCCGGCTTCGCGCCGGCGATGCTGGCGCAATTCGGCAAGCCGTACCAATCGACCAAGGGACGGCCGGGCGGCGGCCTGGGCCTGTTCCTGGTCGTCAATGTCGCGCGTACACTGGGCGGTACCGTGACGGCGAACAACCGCAAGGAAGGCGGCGCGGTCGTCCGCCTGACGTTGCCGCTTGCCGCCATCATGCTTGAAGAGGATGCCGATCATGTTGGCTGAACGCCTGCTGTTGATCATCGAAGACGACGCCGCATTCGCCCGCACGCTGGGGCGCTCCTTCGAGCGCCGCGGCTACAAGGTGCTGCTCGCCGGCAGCCAGGACGAGGCGGCGGCCTGGCTGGAACAGCATACGCCGGGCTACGCGGTCGTCGATCTCAAGCTGAACGGCAGCACGTCCGGGCTAGCCTGCGTGCAGATGCTGCACAAGCACGCTCCCGACATGCTGATCGTGGTGCTGACCGGTTTCGCCAGCATCAACACGGCGGTGGAAGCCATCAAGCTGGGCGCCTGCCAGTATCTTGCCAAACCGTCCAACACCGACGACATCGAAGCGGCCTTTGGCCACGTGGCGGGCAATGCGGAGGTCGAGCTCACCAACCGTTCCACCTCGATCAAGACGCTGGAGTGGGAGCGCATCCATGCGGTGCTGGCCGAGACCGATTTCAACATTTCCGAGGCCGCGCGCCGACTCGGCATGCACCGGCGCACGCTGGCGCGCAAGCTGGAAAAGCAGCGCGTCAAGTAGGAGTCCCCATTCCTCGACCGATCTCCTGCAGCCGGGCATGAAACGTGCTGGAATACGGCTGACCCTCCACATCCATCTGTTGCTCAAATGAACGATACCGTCTCTCGCCGCTGGGAACTGGACGCCTTGCGCGGCCTCATGCTGGCCGTGATGTTCGCCACGCACCTGCCCACCCGATACAGCAACTGGATGGGACAGCCGCTCGGCTTCGTTTCCTCGGCCGAAGGATTCGTCATGCTGTCGGCGTTCGTGGCCGGCATGGTCAACACGCGGCGGGCCCAGCGCAATGGCTTGCCGGCGATGCGCCGCGCGTTCTTCCGGCGCGCCCTGGTGGTGTACGCATGCCAGGTCGCCTGCCTGCTGCTGCTCTTCACCGCGATCGCGGCGCTCGGCCTCAAGTACGGCCAGCCGGGGCTGAAGAATCTGATCGGCTTCTACCTGCAGCATCCGCTCACCGGGCTGTGGAGCAGCGTGCTGCTGATCTACAATCCGCCGCTGCTCGACATCCTGCCGCTGTACGTCTTGCTGCTGCTGCTCAGTCCGTGGGTGCTCGCATACGGCCTGCAGCGCGGATGGCGCGGCATCTTCGCCGTCAGCATCCTGCTGTGGCTGGGAGCGCAGTTCGACATGTCGGCCAGGTTGTACGCCTTGCTGGTTGCGGCGACCGGCTTGCCCGTGCCGTTCCGCGAAACCGGATCGTTCGAGATGTATGCCTGGCAATTGATGTGGGTATTCGGGCTGTGGCTGGGATCGATGGAGGCGCAGGGCGTATTGCGGCGGCGCAAGCCTTTTTCGCGCGGCACGGTTTTGATGGCGGTGGCGATCGTCGTCGCGGGTTTCGTGTGGCGCCGTGCTGTCGGCCAGACGCCGTTTCCTGGTCATGACACGTGGAACTTCCTGTTCGACAAGTGGCATCTTGGCCCGTTGCGCCTGGTGAACTTCCTGGCCCTGCTGACGCTCATCCTGCATTTCGGCGGCCGCCTGTCCGCCGGCTTGCCGCGTTTGCGTTTCTTCGAATCGCTGGGCGCGGCGTCGTTGCCCGTTTTCTGTGCCCACCTGGTGCTGGTGCTGCTGACGCTCGCCGTACTAGGCGACGATTTCAACGCGCGGCCTGGCTGGGGCGATCCGGCGCTGCTGGCAACCGGCCTGATCCTGCTTTATCTGACGGCCAGTCTGTCTGCCGGTTGGCGTCATCGCATGGGGCGCCGCATTTGACACGGTACCAGTCGGGGAACAACCCAAAGAGGAGATCGGAAAGCCGGCGTGCGCCGGCTTTTTCGTTGCGCGTCCAGACAGCACCCGCACCGTTATACTGGGCCGCGGATGGCCGATCGGCGCAGCGTCGTTGCAGCGAGCGGCATCTTTTCTCTCGGCGCGGCAGACAAGGAGGCATCATGGCAACCAGAATCGAACGCGACAGCTTCGGTCCGATCGAGGTCGACGACGCGCGGCTGTGGGGCGCGCAGACGCAGCGCTCGCTGCAGCATTTCCGCATTTCCACCGAAAAGATGCCGCACGAACTGATCGTGGGGCTGGCCGAGGTCAAGCGCGCGGCGGCGCTGGCCAACCTCGCCCTGGGGCGCATCGACAAGGAGAAGGCGCAGGCGATCGTCACGGTGGCGGAAGAAGTGATCGACGGCCGCTGGCCGCAGGAATTTCCGCTCGCCGTGTGGCAGACCGGTTCCGGCACCCAGACCAACATGAACGTGAACGAGGTGCTGGCCAACCGCGCCTCGGAATTGCTGGGCGGCGGACGCGGCGACCGGCGCGTCGTGCATCCGAACGACGACGTCAACCTGGGCCAGTCGTCCAACGACATCTTTCCGACTGCGATGTACGTCGCCGCGGCGCGTGCCGTTGCCGGCGACCTGCTGCCGGCCCTGCGCGTACTGCGCGGCGCGCTGCAGCGCAAGGCGGAGGAATTCGCCGACATCGTCAAGATAGGCCGAACCCATCTGCAGGACGCCACGCCGCTCACGCTGGGCCAGGAATTCTCCGGCTATGCGGCGCAGCTGGACCACGCGGAGTCCGCCATCGCGGCGCTGCTGCCGTTCCTGCAGCAGCTTGCGGTAGGCGGCACCGCGGTCGGCACCGGCCTGAACACGCACCCGGAATTCGGCGAACGGGTGGCGCGCGAACTGGCGCGCCGTACCGGCCTGCAGTTCGCCAGCGCGGCAAACAAGTTCGCCGCGCTCGCCGCGCACGACGCGATGGTGGTCGTGCACGGCGGGCTGAAGACCCTGGCCGCCGCGCTGATGAAGATCGCGAACGACATCCGCTGGCTGGCGTCCGGACCGCGTTCCGGTCTCGGCGAACTGTCGATTCCAGAGAACGAGCCGGGCAGCTCGATCATGCCGGGCAAGGTCAATCCGACGCAGAACGAGGCGGTCACGATGCTGTGCTGCCAGGTGTTCGGCAACGACGTCGCGATCAACTTCGGTGGCGCGTCGGGCAATTTCGAACTGAACGTCTTCAAGCCTTTGCTGGCGCACAATTTCCTGCACAGCGCGCGCCTGCTGGCCGACGGCATGCGCAGTTTCGAGGAACATTGCGTGCGCGGCATCCAGGCCAACCGCGCACGCATCGCGGAACTGATGGCGCAGTCGCTGATGCTGGTGACCGTGCTGACGCCGCACATCGGCTACGACAAGGCGGCGGCGATCGCCAAGCACGCGCACCGCGAGGGTCTGACGCTGAAGGAAGCCGCGATCGCGTCCGGCCATGTCACTGCGGCGGATTTCGACCGCTGGGTGCGGCCGGAAGACATGATACGGCCGGCCTGAGCCGTTTCGCAGTGGAGGCAATGTCGTTCGACGGCGCCACTGCATGAATGGAAAAACCCCGCATGCGGGGCTTTTCCGTGAAGGCACCCCATGCGAGCGGGGCGCCGGCCGTTTTACTTGCCTTCCGTTGCCTTGGCCTGGGCTTCAGCCGATTTCTCGGTCGCCTTGGCCTGTTTCTGGCAGGCGTCCTTCTGGTCGCCTTTCATGTCGTCGCATTTCTGCTTGTCGACCTTGTAGTTGGCTTCGGCGATGTCCTTTTGCGCCTTGGCCTTGGCTTTCGGCGTGCCCTTGTAGGCAGCTTCGGCGTTGGCTTCGGTCTTCGTGCGGTCGGCCTTGGCCTGGGCTTCGCAGACGTCCTTGGCGTTGCCGCTCATGCTCTTGCAGGCATCCTTGGCTTTTTCGTAGTCCGTCTTGGCTTGCGTCTTGGCGGCTTCGTAGTCGGCTTTGGAGCCCGTTGCGGCGAACGAGGCGGAGGCGGTCAGGCCGAAGCCGGCCGCGGCGATCACGATCATGGAAAGTGTTTTCTTCATGGTGTCCATCCTTCTATGGTTGTCGGGAATGATGAGGGTTAAAAAAAGCGTCTGTCGTCGCGCGTGCGTTCCTCGAAATCCCGGATCTGCCTTTCGGCTTCGTCCTTGTTGAGTCCGTAAGCCTCCTGGAGCTTGCCGGCCAGCTGATCGCGCTTGCCGGCAATGATGTCGAGCTGGTCGTCCGTGAGGCGGCCCCATTGCTCTTTCACACTGCCTTTCAGTTGCTTCCAGTTGCCTTCGATCACATCCCAGTTCATGGCGTTCTCCTTAGCAATCGCGCACGGCGGCGACAGTGCCTGGGGTATTTGACATGCAATCCACGGGCCAGTTTTTTTCTTGTTTAGAATCAGTGTCTTACAGGATATTTATTAAATTTTTGTAAATATTCCAGGCAAAATCGTACACGCTACACGAGAGAAAGATTGCCGGCCCTCGCGGTCGCTCATCTGATTACCTCGGCATCGGCGTGCCGGCGCAGGGTACCGAACCACAACGCGTACTGGCGCGTGAAGCCGGCGCCGAGAAAGAATATCTGTGCCGAGTAATAGACCCACAGCAGCAGCGCGACGAGCGAACCCGCCGCGCCATAGCTGCCGGCCAGCGCACTGTTGCCGAGGTAAAAGCCGATCAGGTACTTGCCGAGTATGAAGAGGCCTGCGGTGCCCATCGCGCCGATAGACACGTCGTGCCACGACAGCCGCACCTGTGGCAGCGTCTTGTAGATGACGGCGAACAGGACCGCGATCACCACGTACGAGAATGCGTTGGAAATCGGCGCCAGGATGTATGCCGCACTATGCCACAGGCCGGTCCAGTGGCGCTCCAGCACGTCGAGCGCGGCGCTGACGATCAGCGAAACCAGCATCAGGAACACCAGCACGATGACGAGGCCAAAGGAAAGTAGGCGCACGCGCAGCAGCGCGAGCAGGCCGGCATGGCGTGCCGGCGGCACGTGCCAGATTTCGTCGAGGCTTTCCTTCAGTTCGGCGAAGATGGTGGTGGTGCCAACCAGCAGGAAGGCGCTGGCGACGGCGGTGGCGATATGGCTGATGCCTGGGTCATGGGCGTTGACGAGAAGCGATTCGAGCGCCTGCGCGCCCACCGGCCCGATCAGCCCGTGCAACTGTATGAAGATTTCGCCGCGCGCGGCCCGCTGGCCGAAGACCGCGCCGGCCACCGCCAGCGCCAGGATCAGGATGGGCGCCATCGAGAACAGCGTGTAGAAGGCGACCGCGGCGCCCTTGCTGCTGCAGCGCAAGGAAAACCATTCGGTCACCGAGCAGACGGCAACGATGCGCGCGCGCCGCCACACCGAAAGCGTTTCCGGCGCTGACGGGCTGGTGCTGGCGGGGCCGGTGTGCGGGCGCATGGCATGAATCCGTGGCAGGTCATCATTGGTCCCGCGGCGACAGGCATTGTTCCCCGGCGAGGAGGGCGGCACGGAACCGTGCGCCGGAATGCGAAAACATGGCGGCCGTTTCAAGATGTAACGTGCGCGGCGGCTTGCCGATTCTTTATGGTAACGTCGCCGCTGTCGATACCGCCTGCGTTCCGTGTGCCGCGCACTTCGACCCTGGCGCGTCAGGCTGCAATTCTCGTATCCGCGGAGTCATATTCATGTTCAAGTCATCGGGATCCCGCCTGCTTCCTGCTCCGCTGGTGCTGGCCTTCGCCGTCGCGCTGATCGGCGCCTTCACGATGCTCAATGCGCGGCAGGATCTGTGGTTGTTCCAGCACCGGCTGGTCGATCTGCTGCCGATCCAGTTGAATACATCGCTCTGTTTCCTGCTGTCCGGCATGGCGCTGGCGCTGCGCTGCCTGTTGCCGGGACGGCGGGCGGCACGGCACACGCTGGCGCTGTTTTCCGGCGTGCTGGCCGCGGCCGTGATCCTGATCGCCGTCGGCACGCTGGCGCAATCCCTGCTGGGTAGCGACTTCGGGCTGGACCAGATGTTCGCAAACGGCAGCTACGTACGGCCGGGATATCTGCGCCGCATGGCGCCGCTGACGGCATTCGGATTCCTGCTTGCCGGCCTGTGCATCCTGCTGATCGACTACCGCACCCGGCGCGGGCACTATCCCGCCGAATATGCCGCCTTCGTGATGGCGGGCGTGATGGGGATTCCGCTGATCGGTCACCTTTACAACGTGATGTCGATGGAGGAGTCGGAGCAGGTGCTGGCGCCTTACATCTCGATCGTCTTCTTCGCGCTGGCGTTCGGCATCCTGTGCGCGCGTCCGCGCCATCCGCTGATGAGCCTGTGGAACAGCACGTCGCCGGGCGGCCCGCTGCTGCGGCGCCTGCTGCCGAACAGCCTGCTGCTGCTGGTCTGCCTGGAT
>Ga0164242_10000717_pt1 | contig 40072 bp, 24 predicted proteins | sample OricomgcompostMG_FD_108783 | JGI IMG/M metagenome (GOLD analysis project Ga0164242, IMG submission 108783) | Miracle-Growth compost microbial communities from Emeryville, California, USA - Original compost - Miracle growth compost (MG) ... | reverse complement strand
TGGCCTGTGGCAAACTTGGTGTTATCACCGTCGTCCTGAACCCTGCAAACTCTCCTGGACAGACAATCGCTGCCGTTCAGCATGTATCGGCCAAATCCATTATTTTAGGGACCGTCATTGAGCTCCCGTATCGGGAGCCGCGTTCCAACAGCGCCCATTTTGAAAAGCTCATCGAAGCCGCCACATCGATGCCATCACTGCAGCATGTTTTTAAGATAGGGGATTTTCTAGAGGATTCCGTGCATGGTGCATCCACCGTAAAAGACTTTTCAGATCTTTTCAACCCTTGCGACACCGCCAAGAACTCATTCAGCCTACCAGAACATATATCCTGCGACACTATTCTCAATCTACAGTTCACTTCAGGCACGACAGCAGCGCCTAAAGCAGTCAGCCTCACCCACAAAAACGTGCTAAACAATGCAAGACAAATTGGATGGCAGATGGGGTTTACACCGTCGGATGTAATCTGCTGCCCGTTCCCTATGTTCCACTGCTCGGGGCTCGTGGTGGGCTTTCTGGCCAGTTTTGTACACGGTACGATACACCTTCGTTGCACTAACTACTCCGGCCAAGCGGCGCATGCGGCTACCGAGCTAAAGCGTTAATTTACAGGTGCAACTATCATCTACCCATCGTCGAGTTTCCATCCTGGCCGGGTCTTGGCGACAATAAACCGACACCATCCCACAATTCTGCATGGCGTGCCGACCATGTTCGAGGCTCTGATGGATTTGATCCGTTCAAGGTGAGTGCGCTTACGCGACAATCGGGGAAAGATTTTCAACGGCAGGGTGTGAGCGCTGATTATTCTTTACCCAATAACCAGGGGGGAGAAATTCGAGAATCACTCCATACGAACAGGCTTGATTGGAGCATCCATGTCATCTCCCGACCTAAGACGTCGGGTCCAGGACGAGCTTCATATCAAAGGGCTGCTAAGCGCGTATGGTATGACCGAACTCTCGCCCATGACCAGCTCGACGAACCACACAGATTCCATGGAACACCAGCTACATACCGTAGGACATCCTGTCCCGCACAGCAGCATCAAGATATGCATGCCTGAAAACCCAGACGTCACTGTTAAGACCGGTCAACGAGGAGAAATCCTGGCTAGCGGATACCACGTCATGAACGGATACTGGAACAATGCGGAAAAGACTGCTGAAGCCTTTAGGGGCAGTATCGAACACGTCAAGGGTGTTGGCGATTACGAGACTGGTGAAAAATTAGTTGTTCGCTGGCTACGAACAGGTGACGAGGGCATGATGGACGCAGAAGGACGACTAAGCATTACAGGCCGCATCAAGGACGTTATTATCCGTGGCGGTGAAAACATCTATCCGCATGAGCTTGAGCAGTGCCTCGCAAGTCTCCCTGGCCTTGAAGCGGTGTCGGTTGTTGGTATGCCGGACGCGAAAATGGGGGAGGTCGTCGCTGCCTTTGTAAAGGTGTCCCCCCGCGTGCAAATCGTGAGCGAGGAGGGCGTCGTTGACGTGGCTGATTTACGCGCTGGGGTTGTCGACAGCGGAAGAGAGGAAGTGACGTCCGGGCCGCTTAGGGAGTATGAATGCAGCATCACGGCAACGAGCGTTCGGCAGCATGTCCAGGATCGGCTCGCCAAGCATCAAGTGCCGAAATATGTCTTCTGGGTGGCCAGGATGCCTCTCACAGCTAGCGGCAAGGTAGAGAAGCACACCCTGCGTAAATGGGGCGAACAAAAGTTGAACGAGGCTTTGTACGTTGTAGACGATTAGTGGTTCAAACGTATAGGCTAATTGTCGCTACAATCAAGCATGGAATAGACACAGACGCCTCACTTATAAGTATATATCTTACACTGTCTTCTCAATAATTCGTGTATCTTCTATATTTACATAATTGTAGGGGGTAAAGGTTAGAAGAGACTTTCAGTTTTACAGTACCTGGATTTGATACTTATCTTGATCTCAGGATCAAGCATACAAGTGAACCCAAGATTTAACACCTTTGGCGTCTGACCTTCTCCTAACCTCAAGTCATACCTCAGCAAGATGCCAATCAGTGCAATTTTGATTTCGTTGGCTGCGAAAAAGCGCCCAGGGCAGGCGTTATTGCCGTAACCAAAGGCAAGGTGTTCTGGCGCGGTAGCGACCAGTGGGGCCAGATTCTGCTTTTTTGGATCTTCACGCATCCGAACAAAGCGAAACCCGTCCCATTCCCCCGGAGATTCTGGATGTACTTTGGGGTCCCACATCATGCTCGAGTCAACTAGTATGCTGTGGCCCTTGGGAATCTCGGTGCCGTCAGATAGAACTACCCGCTCGGTGGCTATGCGGCCCATTGATGCTGTGGGGAAATGACTGTTAGTGTGGCTCTCATATTTTAGCAAGTTCGGCTGGGTCCATTACCAATGGAGAGGGGTTTCAAACGCTGACTCTCTTTGATACAGCTGTCGAGAAGCGTCATTTTGCCCAGTGATGCCATTTTCAAGCCGCCATCCTCTAGGAGAACCGAAGTGATCTCTTTTCGCAGTGGCTCAATGATTTCAGGATGCATTGCAATATCAGCCAGCGTCTGAGCAAGCAGATCTGTTGTGGTGTGGACGGATGCCACTGAAAGCGATAATTGCACGATTTGGGGATCAAAGGGTGCCCCGGCCGCCGCGTCTTCGAACCAAGAAATCGCGTCGTTGAATTGCGCAGCATTCCCATGCCCAGCCTCAGCCTGAAGTTTCCTGCGTTCTTGGATAATGGGCTGGATCGCCTCTCGGGTTTTTCGCATGTAAGCACGACTCTGTCGGCATTTGCTGATGATTAAGTTTGCAAACGGCCGTAGCCATACGGGCCATAATCGAAGATATAGCGCAGCCATGAACACCACGATTGTGTACTCACTGGTAACGCGTAACCATTCCTCATTGCGACAAAGCTCGGGGCCGAGAAAGATCCGGGAAGAAAGGCGCGCAACAAGCTTTAGAATAGTGTCCTTCAAGGGCAATTCGTGCCATTCTACATTTCCATGGGTACATATTAGCTAGGTATAAGATGATAGGCAAAATCATAAGTACAAATAATTACCTGTATCTTCCCCAAGGTAATCTTTCAAGGCTAGTGAAGTCTCCTCAGCAAGGGGCTCAGTAACATTCACTATATATTATATCAGCAATAACCTTTATGACAGGACTTTTTGTTCTCTGCCCAACACCACCTACCCAATTGTTTCGTGAGATTCTTGTTTATTACAGCTTTCATAAGCTGGTTTTCCTTGTCATCACGAAAGACCTCAAAGCCTGGTAGATGACCATGCATCATCTTTTCATTTTGGTTTTTATTTTGTTAGAGATTGTGACCGCTGTCGTCGTCATTTGGGGGAAGGTGCGGTGAACGGGGGCCAAAGAACAAAAGAATTACCAACCCTTTCAACTTGCTGCCGTAAGTGAAATCTTTTATCGTTTCGAATCTCATTGGCCATGCTTCCTGGCAACACTATCACCCTTCCAGTATCGCCGTAAAGCGCAACAGGCTTATTTGGATTCTTTCCAAACCAGTCTCGCAGCATATGTCTCGTATTGAATACAAATGCCATTAACCCGTGATAATTGATTAAATCGTAGAAGCGCTTTGCGTTCAATTCTGGCATACCTGTCGATGATGAAGAAGACCGGCAGTAGAATGTGGTCAGAATGACCACCATAGAGGCCACCACGTAAGGGAGAAGAAGCTTGGAGAGCAACGGAGGAACAACACATGCATCCCACTGCTCCCCAATTCTTGAAATTATGCTATGCATCGTGATTTCGTAACTCGGTGCAGGCGTGGCGATCTGAGAGTATTAGAATCTGAAGTTGCTGCTCTGGTGACTAAGAAAAAAAAAAGGATTGAGTGATGTAGCATGGTGTGACTTCAAAAGAGGGGGGCGTGAATTACGGTATTAGGTCATGTATTAACTAGTTATTGCGAGGGAGTTGATGTACAATCATATGGCAAAAATGTGCTGCAGGCTAGTGGAAGGTCGCCCGGGAGTTCTACCCATGATTACAGGATTACAAGGATTCTCAAGACTGTGTAAGACAACTTCATGCCCAGACACCTAAGTATTAGCAGGCGGAATGCAAAAATATCCGCGCACAGTTAAGGTAAGGTTCTTCGCCGTCGGGTTCACCAACCTGCAGATCAACCACCAAAAGGAAATCTAACATCTAATTTTATATTTATTTTCTGAATATCTTGCTTGTTAAAACTACCGCTATATGCTTTGTGGTTATCGTGTGGAGTGCGACGGAAGTTGAAGAGTTTCGGTGGTGCTAACGCATATGCCCGGATACCTTGGCATTCCGCCCGGTACTTAATCGTATTTGGTCAGCATAAGCAAGGCACAGGCTGACACACGATTACAGGATAGTCGCCGGTAAGGCGAATAGATGCATTCGAAGACGAGATAAGGGTCGTCGAAATGAAACTTCCCAGCCCCACGCGATAGCTCTTTCAGCCGCTGAGCCACTTTTTGCGGCATATTCTGCATCGGAATTGTCGTGGCTCCGGACGTATTCGTATGTTGTGTTGAGATTAAAAGGGGCGACGGTGAGTGGCGAAGTGAAGTAGGGCATATAGATAAAGAGTGTGTTGTTGAGTACGAGATGAAGAAAGAGATGAGCAGCTTATTAGACAGGCAAGTAAAGTAACTAACAGAATAGAATTCTATGTAAATCTCGGATGATACATGACTACTTGCTCCATCAGAAAAGTTGTCAGTCGGTGCTACGTACTGAGCTGGTGCAGAGCTCAGTTAAAGGACGATGAGCTTCCCCTAAGCGGCAGCCAGTCCGTATGTGATGAGTGCTGCAACCCATGTGGCGTAGTCACATCATAGCCAACTGTACATATAGCGGACAATATACTGTTCCAGACTAAGAGGCTCCCACAGCTGCGCGAGTGGCTCCCCCCATTGCCGTCCTAATATGCTCCGCCAAGTGACATAGTGACAGGTTCTGAACGATGGAAATAGTACTTATTTCCACACTGACCTGCTGACGAATCCAGTTGCGCACTTCTATAGCGACCAGCGAGTCAATTCCGATGTGTTGCAGTGCTCGGTCCAGAGGGATGCTTTCCTCACTCTTGATGAGGAAGGTGGCCAGCGCCGCTGCCAAAGCACGAGCGATCGTAGCGGTCTTCTTCTCATCATCTGCCAAAGCCTCCAGCTTGGCACGCAGTGACTCGCGCTGAGAAGATGCTACAGTGCCATCTTTGTGGCCGTCTATGCCGTTGCCGAATGAGCCCTGAACATTGTGGTAGATGCTCATGCGAGGGTCTCGCCGCCATGGCACGCGATTGAGCGGTGACGAGAGGGGTGATGTGGTGTTAAGTCCCAAAATCACCTGGCTGGGGTTCCGGTTGGCCAAGTCGGTAGGCTGCGAACCACCTTGTCCAGTAGCGACTTCTGCAGAGACAGCCGCTGTCGGCCGAGACCTCTTCAAGACCAAGGTTAGAGTATCGAGCAGGTCCTGCTCCCGGAGGACCAGCATGCCGATGCGGCGGAGGTTTTCCAGGATGTCCTGGTTCTGAGAGACGAAACCCACGTCACCCATCACGCCGAGATCGATAACAGAGGCTACGAGTCCTTGACGATGGCGGAAATGAACGAAAGCGTCAAGGAAGCTGCCGGCTGCCGCGTAATTGGCCTGCCCCCACTGACCAATGATACCACAGCAAGACGAGAAAAGAACGAAAAAGTCCAAGTCCTTGTTGTCCGTGAGAGCCTCGTGTAGGTACCAAGTGCCGCGGATCTTGGGCTCGACTGCGGCATTCCAGTCGGCGAAGGTCATGTTGGAGAATCCTGTGTCCCTGAGAACCATAGAAAGGTTGATGATGCCTGCGAGAGGTTTGGCAGTAACAGCCTCATTCTTTACGGCTCTCTGTATATCGGCCTTGTTGGTGATGCTGCCATTGACTAGGAATACTCGGCACCCCTGTGAGTTCAAATCTCGCACGAATGCATGAGTTGAGGGGCTCTCTCGTGCGGATCTTGACAGGAACATGAGAGAGCGCGCGCCGTTCTCCACCATCCAGTTGGCGATCGCTCGCCCCAGTCCTCCAAGGCCTCCAACCAGTAGGTAGGTACGGTCCGACCTAAACTGGAAGGCTGACGGCGGCGTCACCGACTTGCTCTGCTGTTCAGCCAGTTCTTGGGCATCACAGGGCATCGTAATGACCATCTTGCCTATGTGCTTGGCTGTCTGCATCGTCCTCAACGCGTCTTGGATCTGGACTGCCGCGAAGGTGCTCGAGATAGTCGGGCCACGAATGCGTCCTTCGCGAATCCATTGGACGCAGCGATCCAAGAGGGCAGAGGCCTTATGGGGATATGCATTCAGGACTAGGCGCAGCTCGAGGCCGATGAAAGTGCGGTTGGCCTCGAAAGGCGCCATGGCCAACGCGGCACGCCGCTGGAAATCACGCTTCCCGATTTCCACCATGGTGCCAAACTCGGCAACACATTGCCACGAGGCCTGCAGTAGGTCCCCTGACAACGAGTTGAGCACTAGATCTACGCCCTTGCCATCCGTGGCGTGTAGCACGTCGGGCAGGAAGGACGAGTCACGCGAGTTGAATATGTGCGAGGGTGGGATCCCATGAGTTTCTGTGAGATAGTTGCGCTTGGCATCACTTCCCACTGTGCAGTAGATCTGTCCCGGTGTTAGCGTACGAGGCCTAGGTTCAGCGATGATTCCGAGCCATATATCGTGTATAGGGTAGGGTATAATAGACCCGTAACCCCGTTTGACACTCACCTCGGCACCAATCATCTGCGCAATTTGGATCGCCGCGAGGCCGACTCCACCACAGGCGGCATGGATCAAGATAGACTGTGGCACAGATATCATTTTAGTACAATGGCCACCCTGTGTGTGAGCTCGTCATTCGGTTTACGCACCTGTCCCTCTTGCAAATCTGCCTTGTCCACCAGCGCCATACAAGCTGTGGCGTAGACGCACGGCAGCGCTGCGCCCTGCTCGAAAGTCATCGAATCGTCCATTTTAACACACAGCGCTGCCTTCATCTTGTGTATCGTCTTGAAACACCCGCTTCCCAGATACATGACACGGTCACCAACTGAGAAGCGCGAAACTCCAGGCCCGACTGCTCGGACAACTCCGCTTCCTTCGAATCCCATCTCACCAGGGCTATTGTCTATAACACCCACGGCAATGAGAACATCCTAACCCCGGTTAGCTCAACCCTTGATGCGCTTCGTATTTTTAATCGGGGTTCGCTTTAAAAGAAGCCACATGCGTAGCAGATTGTTGGCCAGGAGCCGAGGGTCCGATAATACATACCCGGAAATTTAGTCCCACCGCTCTAGCTTCAACAAGAATCTCACCCTCCCCAAGGACACCGCTGCCCGTGCCTTTGCTCCACGCCAGCGTATGCAGTAGGCCTTGCGTCTTCATGGTGATACGCCAAGGAGCCGTCTCGTCAGCTTCGTTTGTGTCTCCGGGATGACTTGTTTGCGACGCCTCAGATATGGTCTGCCAGTGGATCCGTGGGATAAGGATGTCCCCTTTGACGACAGCGTACTCGTAGTCGGTATCTATGGACTCGTGATCGTTCAGGTGCTCTGACTTGGCCCGGTGTAGAATCTTAACTATCGCGCTAGCTGCGGCCTCTCTAGATGTCGTCTCATCGACCTCGATAGTAAAAAATGGGAGGGATGTCTCGTTGCGCAAGGTCCTAGCAAGGCCGAGTACTATTGCACCCCGTGGATCTTTCACATCACCAACCTGCGAGGCGCGTGTTGCCCACACGATCGAGGCCTTGTGCGAAGACACATACCCCTGAATAGCCTGGAAGGTCTCCTCAGACATCCCGTGGAGGATCGGTTCCTGGAGGTCCAGCAGCGAAATCACGTCGTTCCTAGGGGATAAATCTTGTCCAAAACGACAAAGATCGACGGTAACATCGAGAGCCTCCAAGTCATCCCGCACCTCTTGAACGTACGGACCGTCGGGGGTGTGGCATAGCAGGGTCACTCGCGATGGGCTAGTCTCTGGGCTCTCCCTCCGGACTATGATGGCAGCGTTGACGTGATAAGGCGCCGCATCATCAAGGACGATTGCATCGGGCTTTGAAAAGCCGGCACGGACCAGTTCCTTGGTCCATCTCTCAGGCGAAATGAACGGCTGATCCACGCGGTTATCCTCCGCGCCGAGCCACCATCCTGAGAGGTATCCCTGGAGAAATTGGGGTTAGACTTGCTGTTCTTGGGTAGCATTGGCGAACACCGTGTGAACCTACCATCACGTAATTGAATAGCATTGTATCTGCAATTGAGAAAAAGTTATCGGCGTCAGCTTTGTGCTATCCCGAGTTGCCACTAGTACTCAAATTTGATGAAGCTATCCGGTCGAACTTACCGGGAGTGAGTTCCTCCAAGAAGAGCCGTCCTCCAGGCCTGAGCAGCCGACGCATATTCGTAAGAGTCGTATTCAAGCATGGAGTGGCATGAAGAACCTGTTTCAGTCAGTAAATAAGTCTGAGTACCTATCGGTCATACGAGAAGATCAAGCAAGACTTGACCTACATTTGCGGCAATAATCAAGTCATAGCTGTCCGTCTCGAAGCCTTGCTCAGCCGCGTCCACCGAAGCATCCAGAACGGCATACTCGATAGCTGTATAATTTGCGAACCGCTCCTTAGCAGCTGTGAAGAACCCGGCGGATATGTCTGTGTACGTATAGTTGCTATACAGGCGTTCGCCGTACGGTGATGTCAGTGCCTGTAGGACACGAGCTGTTGTTCCTCCTGTGCCGGAGCCGACCTCGAGAATGCGCAGTTGCGGGTTTGTGTTGGCCAAGAGCTTGACCATGTCTGTTGAGTGTACCGAGAGTGCCTCGTAGAATTCGGCGAGCACGTTATCCTCCAACAGGACGTGCAACGGGTGCGTCTGGCCACTGAATATGGCCGGCGCGACTAGGAAAAGATTATGGATTGCCTTGGAGAAGACAGCGTAGGGTGATGGGGAGAGTGTGGCCACGATCTCGTCGATGCGCTGAAGCCTCTGATTCGCATTTTTCTCCTCAATGCGTACGTTTTTGCCAACGAACTTGTTATCTCCATGTTTGTAGCGCTCGATCTCCTTTTTCATCCAGGCTGAGAACTTGACCAAATGCTCTGCGGTTTGGCCGTTGACCTTGATACTGTCCATGTGATCAAGCATGCACAGAAGAATGAGTTCCTCCAGTAGCGGCCATTCCTTTTCACGCGGTGCTCGACGGTGGAAACAGCGTCCCAAATCCACGAAATCGGCATGGGGATACCACTCAAGCTGTGAGATCAAGGGAATCTCGTCTTCTTCCGCATCACCGTTTCCGCTGCTAGTGAGGGCAGTCGTTTTGAGGCCCTTCAGACTAATACATGTGGTGGAGGATTGTTCATCACCGCCGGCACTCTGAGCGACAAGGTTCCCTGTGAAGGAGCCTCGTTCTAGCGCATTATCAACGTGCGCCACCACTTCCAGGGTATGGTTGGTCGGACAGGAAGATAAAACCATCTCCTCGATGAATGTTGGCACCGATAGCTGGCCCATGTTTCGACCCATCCCTCGGAAAGATGCCACGGTGAAGAGCTGAAAGCACTGGTCGATGATAGCTGGGTGCAGCACGTACCTAGAGCATCTTGAGTTTCCTGGCGAGATGCTCCCCTCCACGGTAGCTTTGGCTTCATTTGTGGTTGTCGCCGCTGAGATTCCTCGCATACCCTCGAAAAGCCCGGTGTAATTGAGTCCAATGCGCCTCAGGCCGACGTACCAGGCTGTTTCGTCTACCTCCCGCGGGAATGGGGCTTTGCGATGGACTGCCTGATGAGGAGGTCTCGACGACTTGTCTTTAGATACTCTCGCCTCGCCGAGGCAGTTCCTGGCCCATCTGGTTCCGTCAAAGGAGCTGATGGTGAACTGGTACCATTCCGTAGCTTCAGATGCGTCCAGCATGATGGGTCTCAAACTGGTGATGAGCTCAACGGTCTTACCCATCTCAAGGACTCGAGCTGAGGTGATTCGAACGTTCCTGATACTGAATATCGTCCCATGACTCTCATCTTTTGCCTCATCCAATTGCTGAAGCGCCTCGCCCACCATAGCGATGTATCCAGCGCCCGGGAACACGACTTGGCCATTAACCTCGTGTCCAGTTAGCCAAGGCGCGTCCTCCAGAGCTAGGGACTTTCTCCAAGTAGGCTCGTTGGCTGCCGTCTCAAGGACCTTGCTCCCTAGAAGCTCGTGAGGAGGGTTCTCGCGGAATCTCCACTCGCGAGATATCCGTGACTCAGCCCAATGAGTCGTGTCTTGCTTCCAGCTGTAACGAGGGAGGTCTCTGAGGAATTTACCGGGGGGGCAGAGAAGCGAGTAATTCAATGTGATTCCTCGCTGATACAGTCTGCCAGCGAGATTCATCAGGCTTTCCTGGCAAGGTTTGCCTCTGAGGAGAGTTCCGACGTGTTTGATATGACCGGCACGACCGGTGTCCCGGAGTATTTGACCGATTGGACCAGCGAGGGCGGGATGTGGCCCGATCTCGATTAAGGTCACCATATTGCCACCTCCAAAGACTGCGTCGGCAGTTGCAGAACGGAAGGCCGTGTTAAAAAGAACGGGGCTCTCCATATTCGACCGCCAATAATGTGCTTCTAGGCATCCGTCCCCAGCCAGACGTTTTCCTGTGACAGAGGAATACATTGTTATTGGAGGGTCGCGACTGCAGACGTACGGCTGAATCTGCCCTTCATATGATTCTCCGTACTGGAGCATGTGATGGGAGTGGTAGGCCTTTTCTACCCGCAATAGTCGGGCTAGCACACCCGGCTTCTCAGCTTTGAGAGTTTGGATGACCTTGTTGACCCCTTCTGTGTCCCCGGACAAGGTGATACTGGACTGGCTGTTCTCACACGCGATGTCCACTCCAGGTACCAGATACGGCGATATGTCATGCCGACCGAGTCCGACTGCAGCCATGGATCCTGTCTGGTTGCTCGACATGTTGCTAGATCCGCGGAAGCTTGCAATGACGATAGCAGCTTCTGCTGAGATGGAACCGCTGGCGTATGCTGCAGCTACCTCGCCAGATGAATGTCCCACGACAATGTCTGGAATGATTCCCCACGACCGAAGTACGTCAACCAAGGCGATCTGCAAAGCCACGCAAACAGGATGACCAAACTCGGCTTGGTGGACTCGACTTTCTTGCTCCCCTTTCCGTAATTCGTCTTCAATCGTCCACGATGGCGGTGTTGGAAGCGTCCGCAGGAATTTGTCCAGCTTGTGAATCGTTTCCCTGAATGTAGCATTTGTATCTATTAGCTCTGCACCCATTTTAGGCCACTGGGCCCCTTGCCCGGTAAACACCCAAATGATCTTGGCCTCGCTGGATGGTGACGAATCAGCGGCGGTAGACAGCTCCGAAACTTGAAGGGTTGAGATATCCGTGCTCGTCACGGCGAACGCGCGATGAGGACGATGTTCACGCTTGTTGGCTAGGGTATACGCCAGGTCACGAATCCCCGAATGACGCCGGCTCGTTGCATATTCTATGTGGGTGTCGACTTGCGCACGAAGCGATTCAGCGCTGTGAGCCGAGAAAAGGAGCAGACTTGATGGAGCCTCCTGCCTATTCTCACGAGCATTCATATTGCCATTGGCAAGAGTGCCGTCAGCGTGACCATTGGTGAGAACTTCTCCGTGGTGGCCATTGGTAAGAACTTTTTCGTGGTGGCCATTGGTAAGAATGCTGTTCGTATCTAGATGAGAGTCATTGCCCAAGGCTTCATTGGCGAGAAGTATGTCAGCTGGGGAATACATATGTAGTTAATAATGGTAACCTAAGGGAAGTGATGTCAACTAAATATGACTCACGTTGGCCATTCACATGCGGTGTGATACCGAATTGCCATGGAGATTCGATTATAACCTGAACCTCACTTAGTCACCTGCCTCTTCTGAATGGTACACACTACATCGCGTGTATCAAAGTACCAGGCTCTGAACTTACATGTGCGTTGACGCCCCCTATACCAAATGAGTTCACACTCACTCTCTCCGCACGGCCCTTGGGCCACGATTCCAACTCTGTTGGAACGTGGAGTTTATGTTCCTCGAAAGGGACTGTTGAGAGGTCAGCTTTCACGTACTGAATATGCGCGCAGGTTTGGCTCACTCTTCGGGTTTGGCGTTTCAAAGTTAATGTTTGGCAGCACCATGCGGTGCTCCAAAACCAACACATTCTTGATCAGACTCGTAATTCCTGCTGCGCCTTCTGAATGACCCAGATTGGGTTTCACCTATAAGGAATTAGCAAACGGAGTTGCCTACTTCGACTGGGAGGAAGGCGCAACATACTGATGTAATGATGATACCTTCGTCCCCGAAGCAACTCGCCACAGCCTCGACTTCGAGCGGGTCTCCGACGGGAGTACCTGTACCATGGCACTCTACTATGGCAGTTGCTGACATGTCTTGAATACCGGCGGTAGCGTAGGTCCGACGTATCAAGTCTGCTTGTGCGCGAGGGCTTGGAGTGAGCATGCCCTGCGTCCGGCCATCGCTGTTCACTCCAGTACCGCGAATGACAGCTCGAATGGGGTCATTGTCTCTCAAAGCGGCGCTGAGTTTCTTGATCAGAACCATGTTGACAGCCTCGCCGCGGGCATACCCGTCTGCCGTGGCATCGAACGTCCGACACTGACCCCTTGGCGAAAGTAGTTCCATGTCATTGAGCGTCATCCAGGTAGTGGGAGAGAACATCAAGCTGATGCCACCCACAAGCGCGCCATCGCACTCGCCATTCCGGATTGCCTCGCACGCTAGATCGAGTCCAACGAGAGACGACGAACAGGCAGTTTTGACCGTCATGCTAGGGCCGCGCAGATCAAACTCATACGAGATCCTATTACTCATAGCAAAGTCACCAAATCCAGTGCCACGGTAACCACCTCTATGCTGAGTCTCTTTTGCGTTCACATCGACCCAGTCTTGGCCAAACTCGCCAACATAGCATCCAATGCTACTGCCACGCCATGACGATATGCCCGCGCTTTCGAAACACTCATATGCCACTTGAAGAAGTTGCCGTTGGGCAGGGTCTAGGCGCTCTAGCTCCTTCTTGGATATCGGGAAGACAGTCGGGTCGAACTGCTGAATGTCCACGTCTTGGAGAAAGTATCCCCGGTTAATGGGGATGGTTCCAGCCTTGCCAGCAGGGTCGTAGAACCCGTTGACATTGAATCGGTCCTTGGGAACGTCACAAAGCCCGCTCTTCTTCCCAGACAGCAGGTCCCAGAAATCAACTTCATTCCTGACTCGCCCGGGTAGGCGCATCGCCATGCCAATTATGGCGACTGGTTCGAACGGCGTGGAACCATGATGCTGGCTGTTTTTGTGACCAATGCCCCCGGCTCTCTGATTGCTCTGCTGGGCGGATGGTTCTTCTTTAGATATGAGAAACGTCATGCTGTAACTTTAGATCTGCATTCATTCAGGCTAAGCCAGCGTAGGTAGCCTTTTTGTTGCTGGAATGGAGCCAAGCTTGAACACAACATCCGCCGTTGAACTCAGGGGGTTGAAGGTTGCAGTCGCGAAGGGGGAAATAATGGGGGCTTTTTTTTTTAGAATATCGCTGCTTCTAAGAAGCCTTGGGATAGTGTAATAGTAGGCTGCACCAAGGATATAAGGTACCCAACATTATGCTCCACCGACACTCTGCTACTGAAGCTTACAATCACATACAAACTGCTACTACTATAGTAACTGACTAAGAATCACTTTTTGCAATCCTTCGCTTATAATGCATATTATTCTCAAAGACGAGATCCCGCCGGACGAAACCGTGATGATATTTGGAAGCCCCTATTTACCACAAAATCGGTGCAATTAAGTCAGGCCGAGTGGCTATGATTACTGAATTACACTGCGCTGCTGCCAGGGTTCGGCTGTTGAGGCAATCACGCCCCGCTGTAGGGACGCCAAATGCAATGTCAGACATAATCGCTTATAATGCATGGTAAGGTTATGCTTATTGCCATTGCAATTCATAAGCATCCATATCTTATCATGCCAAGACCGCTGTGCCAATTTCTTGTCCTCCTCCGTGCCTGCTCTCTTGTATTCCTTTCTTTGGTCACCGTCTGGAATCATTTGTCCATGCATACATAGAATCATCCAATTGACTATTCTAAATCTGCACAAAAAAAAAAATTTGCTTTCCTTGCTTCGTCCACAGTTGGGCTCTACCAGCTATACTTTTCTTAATTGGTGGATCAATTAATATATGTCTTTGCTGTGAAGTCCCTACCGAAATACTCCGAGGATGTATGCACTAGTCTATTTACCATATAGCTCTCTGCATAGTCAGCTTTGCATCTCGCTTATGCTTCAGAAAGCCAGAAATCTGTTGATCATATACTCTTATCATCACATTTCGGGGTCTGAAGAGCTTACAACAGTGCGGCTCACTGTGGATCCCACAGGTCTTCGATTCAAGTTTGAAAATGTCATGCCGAGGTCTATATGGAAGCTGATAGTACTGTGGTGAATCATATACTGGTCACACAGGTAGAAAAGGGTATATCACAGGCACATCAGGCATGTATTGACCATGCTAACTCCTTGATCCTTCCAATGACGACATGAAATAAAAACATTTGTTGCCAGTAAACTTTGATTATTTCCAAAACTTCAGCTTTGTTAAGATAATGTCTGCTTCAACTGTCCCAACCATTATTACGTCAGCCACCATTAATGGCATAAACGGCGAGCACTCAAAGTTGCATATCACTAACGAATATGAGGCCATCGATCTTGCCGCGGCCGCAAAGATCCAGGAGAGGTACCGAGAAGAGAGAGAAAAGCGACTCAGGCCTGATGGCCTGGATCAATACATCAATTTGGTGGATGCCGAGGACCCAAATTTGACACGTTTTTTGAAAGATCCATGGGACAAAGAATCAACCCCATCCCTGACTCTGAAAGAGAATGAACACTTCAAATTTCTCATCATGGGTGCTGGCAACGGGGGACTCTTGTTCGCTGTACGCTTGATTGATGCTGGATTTAAACCAGAAGATATTGTCATAGTCGATCTTGCAGCAGGCTTCGGTGGAACTTGGTATTGGAACCGTTACCCTGGTCTGATGTGTGATTGCGAGAGTTACATATACATGCCACTGCTGGAAGAGACGGGATACATGCCCAAGCACAAATACGCCTACGGAGAGGAGATTCGTGAACACGCGGATCGTATCGCGCAGAAATGGTCCTTGGACAGACGGGCCATGTTTCGCACCATGGTCCGTCAATGCATCTGGGATGAAAAGTCTGCGGAGTGGTCCGTCAAAATGACCCAAAGAGCCTTCTCTGGGCAGGTGACAACCGCAGATGTGTGCGCCGACTTTGTCTTGCTGCTCCCGGGGCTGCTGAATCGTCCTAAGTTACCGAAACTCCCCGGCTTGAAAACTTTCAAGGGCCAGAGCTTCATGTCCTCACGTTGGGACTACAATGTTACGGGCGGCAGTCAAGACAGGCCAGAGATGCGTAAGCTGCAGGACAAGAAGGTCGGAATCATTGGCACAGGGGCTACCTCTGTGCAATCCGTGCCACACCTGGCCAAATGGAGCAAGGAACTACTGGTATTCCAGAGAACGCCAGCATCAGTGGACACTCGCGGCCAGAAACTAACTGATGAGGAGGAATGGAAACAGAAGATCAGCGCCGAGCCGGGCTGGCAGATGGCTCGTAGTCGCAACTTTGCGTCCTTCCTGGCCAACAAGCAGCCACCTGAGCCGGTGGACATGGTATCGGATAGCTGGACTAGCTTTCCTTCGTTCAGCGTCCTGACCGGCGGAGCCAAAACAATAGGCTTGGCTGAGGTTCCTGAGCACATTGCCAATTTGCAACGGCTAGACATGCCTCGCGCCGAGAAGATACGAGCCAGGGTCAGCGAGGTGGTCCATGACAAAGAGACTGCTGAAAAACTCAAGGCCTGGTATCCGGGGTGGTGCAAGCGGCCAGGATTCCACGACGAGTACCTTCAGTCTTTCAACCTATCCAATGTTCAACTTGTAGACACCAACGGCAAGGGTGTCGAGGGGGTGACCGAAACGGGCGTTCTGGCGAACGGTCGAACTTATGACGTGGATGTGCTCATCTTTACCACGGGCTTCGAGCTCGGTGTGCTTGGCAGCCCAGGCTCTCGCTGCGGTGTCAAAGTCACCGGGCGAAACGGCCTGGACATGGACGACAAATGGTCCAAGGGGGTTGCCACGTTCCATGCTCTCTGCACCAACGGTTTCCCCAACATGTTCTTTGCGGGCGCAAACCAAGCGGGTGCATCGCCTAATTATACGCCAACTCTGGAGACTTTTGCCCGGCACATTGCTAAGATCGTCTCGGCCAGTACTAGGCGCGTTGGCGAGACTCAGCCAACTGCTAAGGTGGTTGTTGAAGCGACGGAAGAAGCAGAGCAAGCCTGGTCGCAGAGAGTCATTGCTGGAGCACCGGCACTGGCGCCCATGGCAGGATGCACACCTTCGTACTACAACGCCGAGGCATCCATGGAGAACATGACCAGGGAGCAGATGATGCTTGCGGCTGCAGCAGGGCCTTGGCCAGAAGGGCTGAACAGTTTCATAGATGTCTTAGAGGAGTGGAGGAACCAGGGCGATAAGCTCGAGGGCTTGCAAGTATCAGGGGTACAGGTAGATTAGATTAGCTACTTATAAGTTAAAAACCCCAGCTAGAGGGCTATGAAACAAACAGGCGGCTGGGAAATAGGCCTATACTAAGGCAACAGGTCGCGGAATGCAATGGCTGGCTCGGGCCTCTTCTCGTATTAGGGAGTTGGTGTGGTGTTTGGCGGTTGACCTGGTTCCAAGGTTGGCATAAATTTCAACGTGTATGTAGCACGCAGTGATTCTGGTCCTCAAGAATCAGTATCTGTTTCTATAGAGACAAGCACTCAGAACACCAGATGAAGCCTCCCCTAATCTGCCCAGAATCTTGCCTTGTCGTGACAGTATCGTGCCCAGCCCATCACTACTTAACTCTTTTACAAATCTCCAATTGCTAAGCCATGAGGACTTAGCAAGTTCAATACTTTATAGACGCTACTTACATTTAGGGTTAAACGTTTCGGCAAGGAAGCTAATGGGAATAGTCTCATACAAGCCATGGTTCGATGGACCATAGTATAGAACGAACAGCTCACTAGGACAGGTTAGTTAGCCAAGGTACAAAGCTGCTTCAAACTCAACACGTCTGCTAATTGATCGTAGTCTCATAACGAAACTCAACCTTTGTCGAAGGTATCATGAAATCGTTGCTTTCATCGTCTGCCAGCTCTAGATCTTTTCCTGTATTCGCATATGCATCATAGAGAACCTGTCTCACTTTGCTGTGGCTCATGGCTGCGGTTGGAGCTGATGCGATACGGAATGCCCGCTGACGGCTGGTTTTTCGTGTTTCTCCTTTAGGCCCCCCCACAACAACAACAACCTTTCCCGTCCTACCTTTCCGTTTGATGTATCCATGCTCATGAACTTCAGCCAGTCAAAGGGGAAAATGGTAGGGCTTTGTGCCGGCTATGCAAGATTTGTAAAGTAGGTCCTCGACTCTGTCTGAGATCTAGGTTAACTTCTTTAGGCGGGTCCGTCCTTGGATGTCGCGGGCAGTTTCTCTACTGCTTGGTTCGCCTTTTCCGAAACTAGCTCGGCCGCCTTGCCGTCGACAAGTGCCCTCGCCACTGGGCTATCATCAACCTCGACACCGGCGATGAAGGCGGCGCTGACACCTTCCAGTAGAGCAACAAAAATGCAAAGAAGATTGGCAATGAAGAAATGGCTGATAGTAGAGCCAATTTCGAGCCAGGACCCCTCGTCCTTGACGACCCAGAAGAAGTACAGAGTTAAGATATCACTGACGGCCATCGCGATCATGAATAGTGCAGACGGGACAACCCCGAGCCGCTTATTGAGGATGCCTAGATTCGCAGAGATCAAGGCGAATGGGATCATCAGTTGAAGAATGAGCAATGCCGTTTGGGCGAATGGGTTGAACACAGGTATAAGTCGCGATACACTGTCCAGACTGAAGGCAGAGACGGATGCGACATTGCCGGTGCTGAAGAAGGCCGACTGCAGGAAGACGAAAAAGAACAATGCGACCCGCGCGTCGTGCAGCGTTAAAGCCCGGAAGGGGGACGATGCCAGTTTAACCTCGGCTCTTACCTCGGCCGATCCGTTGGTAACTGCAGGGTCGCTCCTGTGATGCCAGGAGAGCTTGTAAACAGCATGCTCCAATCGGACCCAAGTGACCAAAAGCAGCGAGTAAGCCAGATAAAAGAGGCCTTCGTACGAGATGGTCAAGATCACAAAAGTAGGTGCACATGTGAGGAAGATGACCAAAAGCCGGTGCAAGTAGTGGTTACTGGGCTGTAGTCGATAAGCCAATGGCATGAGGAACGATAGCACTAAGCAATGATTAGCTGATGATCGATCTTGGGTACAACGGTACGATTGAAACGAGTCGGGCCCTACCCAAGACAAGCCAGCCCACGGCTTGGTTACCAGGTGGGACGCCATTCCTGGTTTGCATTGACAATACCGTGGAACGCGTAATGAGTATGGAGAGAATGGTGAGCCCGACCTGGACTCCGACTAGCATTCTTGTGATGTGGTTCGGCTTCTTTGGCGTCCACTGGGTTGTCCAGGTAAACTCGGCCAGGACGAAGTCCTCGAAGATGAGATACGCAATGCCAACAACCACCATTAGAGCACCGCCAATCAGACTGTTAAGCGTCACTATGGTGCCCTCTGTATGTGAAAAACGCTGGGGGCCAGGGACGTTGCTTACATTAGGTTCATATCCTCTGTCTTCACAGCGGGGAGCAAGGTGAATGTGCTCATGGCCAGGCAGGAGAGGAACCATGTCACAGACAGAGCTGTGTGCTTTTGCACCAGCTCAAGTCCATATGTAATGGGCCAAAAAGCACCGATAATGAAGAGACCGGTGAATATCTCACGATAGATGTAGCCCAGCGCCTAGGTGTGTCAGTGACAAGTGAGAGGATGACTGCGGGAAAGGAGAGCCTCACCAGCATTACGATGACGGAAACGTAGAGAACCAGGTCGAAGACCAGCGAGACAACACTGCTACTGGCGCCGACCTGGCCGAACAGGGTCTTTCGACCATCAACCAAGCTCTCCCGACGGGCATACACCCCCTCCCAGAAGAAGACTGGGAAGAACGCATATACGTAGTAGCTTATCGGGGACTTAGAAATGAAAAGTGATGCGTATAGTGAAACCAGGACTGAAGAAAAGGCGACATAACCAGAAGGCGTTCTCGACACCTTATTCCGTCCGCCCAAGACATGGACATCGAGCACCATTGTCAGTGCATACGCGATCCAACCAAGATATCCGATGGTAACAAGGACTCGCAGGAAAAGCCAGTCGTATGTCTGAAGGTACCGGAGACCTTCTAACCCAATTTTCATCAGAACAGCAGACTCCTCGATAGCTTCCTCATAACTACCAGCGTCGATAAGCTTGCGAATAACAGCGACGCGATGGGCAGGAGTAAGTCCATTATCATGCAACAAGCCGTAGGGCCTATATCGCAGTTCTATAGCCTTTTTCTTCTCTTCTTTTACCCGGTATTGCTCCAGAATGCCTTGTGTGTTTAGAAGAGATGCCTGTGCTTTCTGCTTAATGCCGGCGGAGAGAAACGACAAGGGAAGTTCCCCTACCGAGTTGGCAGGAAACTCGACACCAATAAGGTAAGCCATCAGAGCTGCTATGTCAGCTTGCGCAACGTCGTGCCGCCTAACATTTTGGAGATTCCAATCAGCCGAGTACTCATCATGACCCGGAGCAACCTCACCGTCTAGGAAGAGTTGAGGCTTGGCAACACCGGAACCCCACGCAATCAGGGGAGTGCGGGTGTTGTTCGGATGTCCATCACCATGGCTGCCGTAGTCACTCATGCCGTGGTCAGCCGTGAACAAAAACGCAGTCCTGCCGTCGCCATAGAAGTTCTCGAATAGAGTCGTGATCTCCTTGACTCCTTCATCAACAATCTTGATATTGTATAGATATTCCCGCGAGTATGGCCGGTAAGAATGCCCTGTGGTATCTAGCCCAAGAAGGTGTAAGAAGAAGACAACCTTGTCTTGTCGTACTGCATCGCCTAATGTTTTGTCTTTCTTAGCCTCTTCGAAGAACTCCTTGACATGATCGAAGACCCAGTAATCCAGGACCAGAGCATCTCCAGAGAAGTCCTCAAGCTCCGCATCGTAAGTATGACTGTCCACCCGGCCCGGGACTGCGCCTTGCTCAAACATCGGCAAGATGTCAGGACTACCCCAGCCCCACGTATGCTGACTGCGGTTGAAGACACTGTCGAAATTGACAGGGTTGAGCTTCCAGCCAGTGGTGACTGCAGATACATCCTCATAAAGCCCTGCGATGAGTGCGACATGGCCAGGCCGGGACTCGGTGGGCACACGGGTATGAGATACTCCGAATGTGCCGTGCTCGAGAATGCGGGATCGGAGGAATGGAGCAAGGGGGCGCGGGGTGAGGTCGTCATCGGTCTTTGGGTATGGCTCGGGGTGCAATTGGAGGGCCTTGTCTGCGCGGAGCCCGTCTCCTGAAGGGCAGAGTCAGCCTCGTCGAGTTGTCTGCATACGTGCGCACAGAACGTGCGACCAGGAAAGCTCGTCCACGTACCAACAAACAGCACAAGTCGATCGGCAGGAGCTTTGGTCACCCTCTCGACCTGGAACAGGGACATGCCAGACACGATGGGACTGACAAAGTAAACGTCGAAGATGGAAAATATGTACGCAATGTGGAAGATTACTGCTATGGCCAGAAATCTGGCTCGCGGGAATGCTGCCATGATTGCTGAGTTTGGCCAGAGACACGCTTCGTTAGGGTCGCCTAGATTGTAGGTTGCAAGTCGCAGCTAAGTCAACAACTCAGCGTCTGGTCCAAGTGTTAGGATGACTAAATCAACAAGAGAGTTCGACAAGCCCTCCCAAGGGATGCCAGTTCGGCAACTTTTTTGCCCAGGGCGAGCTAGAAGCCGAGCATCGATTATTCAGCAGGTTTGATCAGCAGGTCTATAGTGGGGCAACTTTTAAAACGAGGATTTCGCGTTCCGACGCGACGCGCTTCGTTTTCCCGAAAACACTACCTTATCCTCAACCACCTACAGTATGGTTAATCCTAGGCCAAAAATGCCTAAACCTCAGTATAGTCCTTATAAAAGGACTAGGATTGCCTTAGGCTTCAAAGCTGGCTTGTTATATAAGGCGTTGGCGGCCATTAAGGATATAAGTTATTGAGATTTATGGGTAGGTGAGCCCAACTCCCGGGTAAGTAATTAACCCTCGGGTAGGTAGCCTAGCCTCCACCCTAACCTACACAGTACAGCGTCAGCCGTCATCCGACTAAGTGGAGTGGATCTAGTGTAGGGTACGGATCCGTAAGCAAGGCAGATTTATGCAGGGATCCTTGTCAGCACATCGCTGACATGGACCAGTATGTCCCTGGGTACCTAGACTAGTCCTAGCTCTGCCACCGTCGAACGGCTGCCCAGCGGCCCGCAAAATACCACGGTACACAGAGCGATCCCACTACCCCTACCGCCGAAAAAGTCTAAGCCAAGATGCAGATTTCGTAATGCACCGTGTACACAAAGCTTCTAAGTCTCTCGGTTGAAAACTTGGTCCTGAACCACCTCGGTAGTTTGAAAACAATTGTTGGCTATGCATATTCCATGAGCAGCTTCTGGTAATACGCCAAGTCCTGCTAGCTCTGCTTTATACAACCGCCTCCGTGATCTTCACAAACATGTCCTTGTGTACGCAGCTCAAGTATGAGGCCTCCGTCCATGGCTTGGAAGGGTCGACGACTTGGAAATCGAAAGCGCGGAGCAGCTACATTAACCACGGGTCAGCTGCGTGCTGCGGCAGTCTTGGAAGATGCTCTGCACCACGACCGTGTACGGAGATGGACGAAGTATAGCCACGGCCAGTTACTTACCTCAAAGAATATCTTGTTCAACTCCATCTTGGCCGTAGTCTTGCCTGCGCACATCCAGCGCCCACCACCAAAGGTAATATCCAATGCGCGCTCCATATCGAGCCTCTTCTCCTCATCGCACTCCAGGAACCGCTCTGGGCGGAACACATCGACGTCGGGGCCAAATACTGACTCGTTATGCGTGAGTGCGACCGAGTTATGGCCAATGGCAGTGCCTCCGGGCACGAAATAGCCGCAAATGGTGTCGCCTTGTGGGGGTACTGATTTGTAGTGGCCGTAGAGAACAGGACATCTGATGCGGTAGCCCTCCGAGATGACCGCCTGGAGATAGGGAATCTTCAACGCCTCCGCGTACGTGATTGGACTCGAGATTCCGGCTTCTACTGCCAACCTGATCTCCGTCTTCAGCCGAGCATAGACGTGCGGTGTCGTCATGATATGTAACATGGTGCCTCGAATGACGGCTGAGGACGTGTCTGACCCTGCTATTATCTGTACCATGGTCTCCGACTCTAGCTGGGTCTTGGTGAGGCCTCGACTAATGAAATGCCCCTGAGGCAAGAATTAGCGATTTAGGCATTCGTCAGAGGTTGTTTGGGAGTTTGGGGGTGGGGTCGGGGGGATGGCGTGAGGAGTTCCATGGATAGCAAAGACACAAGTACTTACAAGCATGTCATTACGATCTTGGCCTTCTTCGAGGCGTTCTTTGATTATCTTCTTGGTGGCACTGCGCGAATGCGCATCAGTGGCTGTCTCAATGCCAGCCTAACCTAGCGCTCTTGGAGTCACGTACCTCAGCATCTTGCCAACACCTTTCTCATCTGTTTCCTTTGGCCCAACGATGCTAAACAGGAACGGAGAGAACAACATCCGTCGAAGCCATGGGATGTCCATTGCCATGATCATGAAGCCCATGGCCTGATCCACCATGCCAATCCACCCGTACATATCCGTTCCTTCTTCCAAGTAGCCAAAGGCTGTTCCGAAGGCGAGTCTGGTAACGACATCGAGCGTGAAGTACCGCGAAAGAAGGGAGAAATCAACAACTTGCGGGTTTCCGGATGTAGAAAGATGCTTGCGCCGGATGAGGTCAATCAACCGGCGCAACTGCTCGTCCACGCCAGGTTCTAGGTCTGGGTTCTTCTGTCTGTTGTAGGCGGGGGCGACTTTGGCTTTGAGAGTATCATGGGCGGCAATGTCCATCATTGAGCCCATGTTATCCACCCCTGGCCTGAACTGAATCGCCGTGAACCACGTGTCGCGGCCATACTTGGCAACAGAGCGCAACACATTCGGGTCATCCGTGACAAGGTAGTTGGGCCCGTTGCGAACCAGCGGGCCGTACTTTTTCAAGCCTAGATACGCCTTCTGGTTTTGGCCTCGCAGAGTGTTGAACACCCCCCAGAGATACGAGACAGACGCCAGGCGAGGGCCCGGGATGTGGCTGAGGCGGTACCAGGACCAAATGGCACTAGAGACGTACCACACAAGTATAACAAATAGGCAGCCGAGGACGGCTGCGGAGGCAAAGCCGTCCGTAACGCCCGAGAGAGACGCCATTCTTCTTGATTTTCCAATGAAACCCCCGAATGAAGGATATCAGGGGACAAAAAGAAAAGCGCGAGCCACAACCACATAGGGAGTCAGACTTTCCTTCCGCCTTATTCCTGCTTCCAGAATCATATGTACCTGTCATTGCCGACAGCATGAGGAGGTACTGAATGCTGACCTGTCTCTTGTTAGATCCTGTTACACTAGGCGGTAAGCCCCCGCCCACATTCGACCTAGTTGGAAATCAATTGATAAGATTGCCCAGTTATACACATAGTAATACACCAAGAGTCGCAGTGTGCTCATGGAATGGTGTGTGGTGGAAATTAACCGATGGGTGCTGACATAAGTGCAGCTTGATTTTCTGACCTTCTGCATGCGGCATAGGAGTAAGCCTTAGCTACAAGTCAACCAGGTAATTGGCTCGGCTGCCATGCTACTCTGCAAGGTGGCATTTGGATTCAAGCCACACTACCTCATCATCCCGCCACAGTGCTGTCCCTTCAATGATGAGCAGCCCAGAGCGGCATATCAGTCGGAGATACCAAACACAAGGAAGGGCCAAGGGGTGACAAGGGGACTGTTCTCGTAGCAGTGCTCGGTGTACTGCTTGAACTACGGAGAGGGGAAGCTTGGCCACTTGGCAAGGGTGTGTGAAGATCTTATCGTGGCCTTACACCTTCATGCCCAGGGAACCAGGCAGACAGATCTCTTTCTTCTTCTTTTCTTCTTGCGGCAAACCTACGTGTACAATTCATTTAGTGCGGTGCAAACAAAAAGTACTCGTGCCGTGAAGCCTAAATGACGTCTCAAACAACCACTGGTCGAAGACACAAAATAATGGGTTATCTGACTTTAACCAGATTATGAGAAATGCTAAGGTCGCCGAGATAGCTGGAAGAACCCAAGGAGAGAAGAAGTATGAATTCTTGGATCTAGTAAGGTACATGCATTTAGGTAGACTCTTTTCTATACTATGTGGCTTATAGTAAATGGGAGTAAATCGGTAAATGCTATAGCCTTCAGTTGCAACCTCCCATCTATACACACCACCAATAGACCATTATTGTTACACCTAACTACACCATATCCAAATACCACACCTAGCCAACAACAATCTAGCACAAAAAGAAGAGGAAAAGCTACACAGCTTGTCTAGCAAGAAGCTCTGTCTGCTGGGCCATCGTGGGGCAGCGGACTATGTCGTCGATAGTGACCGCCACACCTTGCCGGGCGTAGTGGCGGACCAGCTCGACCGATGCGAAGGGGTGGGGCCAGAGCCCCCGGTACGACTGCACAGTCCAGCCCGTGACAGGCTGGGCGACGGCGAGGTAGGCGTCGCCGAGCGTGTCGGCCCAGGCCTGGCGCACGAGTGGGTAGTATTTGTTGCCCAGCAGCGGGCCGGGAGGGGTGCACGGTTCCAGAAGAGAAGAGGATCGGCCCCGGGGACCTGGGGCGGCGGGGGCCAGAGCGCACGAGTCTGGCTGCCCGAGGCAGGCCTTGATGTAGTTGCAGAGTTGGTCGAGCAGCTCGGTGGCCAGCGCGTGGGTCACGAGGTGCTCTGCAAAGGCGATGCCGATGCTCATGCGCGAAGGGTTGCCCTGGACGGGAGCCGAGGCGATGGCTATGTCCAGCTGCTGGTCGTCGGGCGGGAGGCCGTCGTAGCCGAGGCGGCAGCTGATGTCGCGGTCAAAGGCCAGGTCGACCGAGGCCTTGCTTTCGTGGTAGCTATCAGGTGCGGCGGCCCCGAGGTGGTTGACGACGGTGCTGAGGCGGGTGCCCGGGGCCCATTCTGTGCAGCGCTGGATCAGGCGGCGAGTGCCGAGGGACTCGTGGGGCAGGCTGGCGATGTGTTGATCGTGGATCTGCTTCAGCAGAGCGCGCCAGGTGCTGTTGTCGGCGTCGTCCAGGCGCACGCGCACGGGCGTCACATTGATGCACGCACCTACCACCTGTTCAAGGCCGGGGAAGGGCATGTTGCGACCGGCGACGGTCTGACTGAAGACGATGTCTCGACTGCCGGTGGCATGGCTTAACACCACAGCCCATGCCGCCTTGAGCACGACGGCAAACGAGACGGACGGCGACTGGGGGAGAGCAGCAGCGGGCAGATCCAGGATGCGGCGTATCGCACCGCCCAGGGGGCGGGGGGCGCGAGGCGGCGACGGGGGGCCTGGAGGCGGTGGCACAAGGTGTCTGACATTGGCGCCGTCGAGCAACCGGCGCCAAAAGGCCACGGCGTGCGCTTCTTTCTCGTTCTGGTCAGCAACCCAGCGAAGGTAGTGATGCATCTGGGGCGGGGCGGGACCGGTTTGGCGACCGGTGTAGGCGTCTCGTAGGGCGTTGACGAGTAGATTATAGCTGACAGCGTCGTACTGGGCATGGGAGAGCTCGATTATGAGGCGTGCGGCCGTACTGTCGGCACCCTGTGTAGCAGCAGGCTGCAGTAGACAGAAGCGGGCCAGGGGCTGACCGGGCAAAGACATTTGGCGGCTGGAAGAAGCACTGGTCCAAGCCTTGGCGGCGGCGTCCAGATCAGTGCACTGGTCATCACGGGTCCAGTCCAAGCGAGCGCTGTCGGCAGATTGGACGGCGTGATAGATGCGGGAGTGCGAGGCGAAGAAGGTGGTGCGCAAGATGGCGTAGCGGCGGACCAGCAGTTCGCAGGCGGTGACAAGACGGGTAGGATCAAAAGAGGCGCCGCGGAAGTCAAAGGTGAAGAAGATGACCTGAAAGCGTGGGGAGCCCATACTTGCGATGGCCAAGTCAGCCTGAGTGTCGGTGGCTTCGACAACGGCCTCGATGTCGCCCTCAGTAATGCCGGTCTGAGCGGCGGTGGCGCGGAGCAGAAGCCCGGAATCAAGAACCGAAGGAGGTTGGTATGCCTCGGTACCGGGTCTGTCACCAGGGCCGAGGGCCTGGGAGTCGATGTAAGCCGCCAGGTCGGCTAGCACGGGGTGCTGGAAGACGTCGGGCCCACTGAGCGGGATATGAGCCTTGCGGGCGGCGCTGCAAAGACGCATGACGAAGATCGAGTCGGCACCAAGCTCGAAGAAGTCGTCTTGGCTACGAATGGTGGTAGGATCGACGCGAAGAACACCGGCCCAAAGACGGCGCAGTGTCGACTCGGTCTCCGTGTGACGTTCATCGGGTGATAGGGTAGGAGGAGGCCCAGTCGGAGACGGGGGAGTAATAGAAACACGGCGAGTCGTATGAAGAGGAGAAGATGGAGCAGTGGGAGCTGAAGGAGAAGCGGAACGAAGAAGCGGGCCAGTAGAGGCAGGAGTAGGATGAGAAATGGAAGTAGGAACGGAAGCTGGCGCACTATTCGCAGCACCAGGGGTAGGGGGGAAAATAGATGGCGTGATAGGCGCTGGGCTGGTAGCAGTACTCCTAGGAGCAGTGGGAATATAGGAAGGAAGAGCTGCTGTTGCGTTGCTGGTAGAAGTGGTAGTTGTAACAGTAGTGGCAGCGCCAGTAGTGTGAGTAACGGTTGTAGTCGTAGTTGTGCCGTTTGTAGCAGTTGTCGTGGTTGTGGTTGTTGTCGTATTGGGAGCAGTGGCATTAGCAGCTGCTGGTGGAGGGGACGGAACATGAGAAGTGTGAGGAGTAGGAGCAAGATGAGGCGTTGGAGCTGGCGCTAGAGTGGCAAGAGGAGCTGGAGTAAAACTACCCGTGGCAGGTGTAGTAGCCGAAGCAATGGGAGAAACGGTTCTTTCCAAAGCAGCTTCACGATCAGGGAGCCTTCGCGAGGGGACCGGTAAGGTGTCCAGCAGCCCAACCAGAGTGTCCGCATCCGAGGCGCGGGAGAGCAGAGTCAGTGCTTGAACGAGAGTATCACCAACAGACACTGCTACAGAGTCAGACACGAGGTCGGGGCGGTAAGTCAAGCGCAAGTCCAGACGGGACCCGGTGGCGACGGCATTCACGCCGACGGCGTAGTCGGTATTCTGGCGAGCCTTGAGCTCCTTGAACCCAAGGCTGCCATGGCGGTAGATGGTAGTAGCATCGTGGCTCTGCCCGTGCGCCTCAGAGCCGATAGCAAAGGACAACCCCGTGTCGAACAGCCTGCGGCCGTGCAGCCTGAGGGCGTGATGCAGGTCGCCCAGCGATACGCCGTGCTGGTGAGGCAGGGCTTCAAAGTACTCGTCCTGCACGCGGCGTAGAGCATCGCGCAGTCGCGGCGGTGCAGTGGCGGACCGGGGTCCGGGTCCTGGAACATCAGCATGCAGGGGAACACGAGTGACGAGCAGGCTGATGAAGGGGCCAAGGACGTGGTCGAGGGAGCCCAGCTCGGGAATATCGCGACCAGCTCCTGCGTAGCCGAAGCACACGTCGTCGCGGGCGGTAAAGCGAGCCAGAACAAGGCCCCATGCGGTCTGCACGGCCGAAGCCATGGAGATGCCCCAGGACTGGCAAGCTTTGGACAGGGCGGTGACGTCGAGCCGGCGCTCTACAAAGCGAGCATCGTGCTCTTGAGCGACGTCTTGTTGGTCGCGGTCGTGACCGGAGGTTGGGCCGCCTCGCGTCACGTCTTGCGACAGGTAGCAAGGCTCGGCGCCTTGCAGGCGGCGGCGCCAGAATGCCAGAGCCTCAGCTTCGTTGCAGTTCTGGAGATAGGAGGCGAAGTCGCCGAAGCTAGGGGTGGGCAGCCCATGTGGCATGTCGCCGTCGTAGGCGCTGGCCACCTCGCGCAGAATCAAGCCCGTCGAGTGGGCGTCGACCAGCACGTGGCTGATCTCAAGCCGCCAGCGCACGCGGTCTCCCGGGAGCGGGGTAATGATCAGTCGATGTGGCGGGCTGTGGGGTTCGAAGGGTTCGTGGTCGTCGTCGGCTTGGACGTCCTTCTGGCCCTCAGGTTGGATCCGGATAGCAGGGTCGGCGTTGCGCAGAACGACCTGGCAGGGCTCACCACCGGGCAGGACGTCGTCAAGTATCACGGTGCGCAGGATAGCATGGCGAGCGACAACACGGCGCCAGGCGTCGGCAACGCGGTGGATGCGGGCGGGGGCGATCTCGAAGGTCATGTTGGCCTGGTAGATCTTGGGAGACCTCAGCTGAGCGAGGAGCATGCCGCGCTGCATGGGCGAGCACCGGTATAGTGCTTCTACGGCGTTGGTGGACAGTGACGCGGGCAAGCGCCGGGCCAGTACGCTTGCAACCGACGGTGGGGCGAGGTCAAAGGCGCCCAGATCGGAGAGAGTGAGGCTGAGGGGCTGGCGGGGCAGCTCACGCGGCAGCTTGGCCAGCATGGCCTCGTAACGGTTTGCCCAGGCCAGAATGCGCTCGCGGTGGCGGGTACGTGATGGGAAGGTCAGGGTGACTTGGAGGCGACGCGCCTGCACGAGCAGCGTGAGATCCAGCACGGCGAAGCGTGGCATATCAGGACTGAGTCGGACAGACGGTTCGTCATGCAGACGCTTGGCCAGAGCAGGCTCCTCGATAGCGCCAAAGAGGTTGTCGTCACCCTCGAGCTGCTGGAACTGGCCGACGTAGTTGAAGAGGAGCTCGAAAGTGGAAGGGCGCGAAGCATCACCCGCATCATCGGAGTCTGAAAAGATGTCGAGCAGCGCGTCTCTAGGACCATCTGCAGAGCCGCGGTGGGTGCGCAGCGCATCCTTGACGAGGCGAAGCAGCTCCCACACGTCGGTAGCCGACTCAGGGGCTACATCGACCGACTGCACAGCGGTAAACCACCCGACAGTGCCATGGGCTGCAGGAGAGTTGCCGTGGCGGCCGTGGTTCTCGACAAAGAGGCGAGGACCCGAGCGGTCGTGGAATACGTCAGTGAAGGAGTATACTGCGGCGGCGGCCATCAGCTCCTGCGGATAAGCACGACAGCCGTAGTCGGATGCGGCGAGTAGGGCACGGGTGGCTTCGGGAGACAGCTCGAAGGAGTGTGTCTCTGCGAGACCAAAGGTGTTTTCGGCATCAGAAAGGCCCCAGAAAGCGGCGCCTGGGCCCATGTCGAGCGTTGTCGGGTGCGTGGTAGACGGGCTGGCTGCAGCGCGGCGCTGCTGAGCGCGAAGCCAGGAGCCATACGTGGGAGGTGAGGGTGGCAGCTGCCCATCGCCAGTGATGTAGTCCTCGAGATCCTGCTGGATGATGCGGAGCGACACCTGATCGACCACGAGGTGGTGGGCCATCAAGAACAGGTATTGCGCGTCGTCGGGGCCCTCCACCAGGTGCGCGGCAAACACAGGACCATGCCTCACGTCAAGGGTGAGCTCGGCTGCCGCCAGTAACGGCACAATGTCATCAAGGCTAGACACGGTGTGCGCCTTGAGGTAACCTGTCTGGGAACGACACTCGGTCCAGTACTGGCTCCAACGGCCGTTGTCCGGGCCGCGGGTGAAGCGGGAGCGCAGCATCGGGTGACGGGCAACAACGGAGTCGATTGCTTTTGCCAGGACCGCAGGCTCTACACGACGTTTGAGCCGTAGGTCGCTGCCCTGGTGGAAGCGATGGACACCCGTTGGAGACTTTGCAAAGTACCAGCGTTGGACCAGCGAGAGCTCGCAGGGGCCATCCTCGTCGTCTTCTTCTTCGCCCTCGCCGTCTTCAACGCCAGGCCCGCCATCGTTGGCTGCTTCTGGCCTATACCCAACCCGGCTCGCCAGTTCGTGGATGCTGGCGGCCTGGAAGACATGTTGTACGTTGAGACTGGTAATTCCGGCGTCGCGGCATCGTGTGATGACTTGCATGGCTGTGATAGAGTCGCCTCCTAGACTTATGAAGGACTGGGCTGTAGGTATCTGGTCTGGACGGCGTCCCAGCACGCCAGCCCAGATGGCCCGCAGGCTAGTCTCAGCCGGGCTAAGTAACGAGCTGTTGTTGTCCTCGTTATTGTTATCATCATCAGCATCCTCATGGTCGGCACCGTCGGCAGCAGTGGCGCCAGGCTCGCCGTGAGCAACACGCATCTGATCATCAGACAGAGACTCCACCCAATAACGCAGCACTCCACGATTGATCTTTCCGCCCACCGTCAGTGGCATGCGCTCGACGGCCAGCACCCAGGTGGGGATCATAAAATCCGGTACACGCCCAACGAGTGACTCGACTACGCGCGCCGAAAGCGCAACCGCCTTGACACGATCTGCGAGAAGTGGCACACTGTCGTCGTCGTCCAAGTCGTTCTTGTCCTTAGTCGTATCGCTGGTGGCCTCGTTGGCCACCACGGCAACCAGGCGACCCGACGGAGAAAGCTGGACGGCAGCATAGGACAGGTTGGGATTTTGGAGGAGCACTTGGCGCTCGATTTCGGCCGTCTCGCAACGCTGGCCGCGCACCTTGATCTGGGAGTCAATGCGGCCGAGGTATACAAAGGTGCCGTCGTCTGGGCGTTGGCGCACCAGATCACCGGTACGGTACAGGCGGCGTGGACGACCCGAAGGCTGGCTATCTCCCGTTGACTGCAGCTGCTGCCCATGGTCCTTGTCCCAGCGGGGGTGTGAGATGAATGCGGCGGCCGTGCGGTCAGGATCGTTGAGATATCCGCGGGCCAGTGTAGGGCTGTCAAGGAGCAACTCCCCGACAGCGCCAAGGGGCACCAGACGGCTCGTGTCATCGGCACGCACGACCCAGGCGTGGCCACTAAAGCAAGTGCCCAGGTTGGTAGGCTCCTGGACCCTGGGTGCAAGGTTGGAGCAGCACATGACGCCGGCCTCAGTCGGCCCGTAGCCCTGAATGATGCGAACGTGGGGCTCCCAGCTCGATATCAAGCGGGCGTCCATGGGCTCGCCCCCGGACAAGACCGTCTTCAGACCCGCCAATGACGCTGGGACGAGGGCGCGCAGCACCGACGGCGTCAGGACGGCGAACTCGGCACCGGTCCGTTGGATGGCGCCCGCTAGGTCGTTGACGCGCTCGCCCTCGGACGGCACGCACACCGTCTTTCCCAGGATGAGCGACGACAGGATCTCTATCAGAGACGCGTCAAAGGCTAGTGAGGCAAAGTTAAGGACGCGCTTGGCACTGTTCAGGCCTCCGGCCTCGTCATGCAGCACGGCTGACGAGCAGAAGCCGGCATGTTCCATCTGTCAAGTTCATCCTGTTAGAAGTGCAGGACAGTTAACAGAATGGATCAACTTACAATGCATCCTTTGGGCGCACCGGTGGTACCACTTGTGAAGAGCACATACGCGGCGTCAGAGGGATCAACCTGAGGCAACCGTATCTTGGTCTTAGTCCTGGTCTTTCTCGAGCTCGCGTCGTCGTCGTCATCATCGTTGGTGTAATCGTCGGAGAGTTCCACCGCGTGCGGCACGCCGGGAAACAAGTGACGGTGCGAAGGACTGACGAGGGCGGCCGGGGCCTGAGCCAAGCCACAGATGCGCTGCACGGTGGCCGCGGGGTGCGACGGGTCGATGGGCACAAAGGCGGCGCCGGCAGAGAGCACGGCGAGGAGGGCAACGATCTGCCAGCTGGACTTGTCGACGCACACCAGGACGCGGTCGCCGCGGCCTACGCCCAGAGCAGCCAGCCGGCGGGCCAGTCCGGCCGACCGGGCATCAAGTTGGGCGCGGGACAAGCGGCCGTCCCACGCGCATACCGCCTCGGCCTCTGGCTGCCGTTGGGCTTGCTCGTGTATCAGCTCGTGCACGCAAGCGCGCATCTCGGGGGCCGGCGCGCCATGCCAGGCACGGATGAGACCCAGGTCCTTGTTGCTCAGGGTGGCCAGGTCGCGAATGGTGGTCTTCAGGGGGTCGCGCATCAGTTGTCCGACGAGATGGTCAAAGTGAGCCATGACGCTTGCAGTGTAGGCAGCGTCCAGCACGCGGGGGTCGTAGTCGCACTCGCGCACGTATGCGCGGCCGCCAGCCCCGAGATGGATCTGAACTATCATAGCGTAAGTAGAGAAGACGCCCAGGTCAGTCGAGTCGCCGTGGCGCATGACGAATTTTGTCGGATCCGCGGGACCCTCCTCTTCCACGGCGGCGGTGTTAGGATGGATGATGAGCAGGCTGGTAAAGTCACAGCCTCGACGTGCACGCGCGCTCAGCCGGGCGACATTCTGCAGGCCGTAGTGCTGGAAGGGGATGGCGACGGCGGTCTGGGCCTGCAGTTCGCGGAGAAAGACGGCCACGTTGGCGTCGGCGGCCGGCCGGTGTACACGGACCGGCACTGTGGCGATGGTGGGTCCTATGACGGCCTCGATGCCGGCCATGGGTGTGTCGCGCCCACCCAGCGTCGCCCCGAACACGGCACTGGTAGCACCGGCGTAGTCACAGCATGTCAGGCCCCAGGCGGCTCGCAGCGCTGTCGACAGTGTGACACCGGCCCGTAGTAGCGGCGACGGGGACGAAGACGAAGACGACGACGACGACGACAGCAGCGAAGCTCGCTCCAAAGGTAGCGAGTCTGAAGGGGCGGATGGGAAGCCGTGATGTGGGAGCTGCGGGAAAGGCACGGACTCGGGGCCCTCTCTCATGTACTGTCGCCAGAAGTCTGCTGCTGCCTCGTCGTCGCTGTGCAGCAGCGTGGCGGCGTTGACAAAGGCGCTGAACGGCGGCCGTGCTGGCAGAGGAGGTGGCACTCCGGCGGCGGCGGCTGGGTCTGGGACTGGGCGGAATGCTTGGTTCAGGTCGTCCAGCATCAGGGGGAGTGACCAGCCGTCGTACAGGGCGTGGTGTACAGACCAGAGCAGACGACGGCTCATGGTGGCGACGACGAAGCGTGTCAGCGGCTCGCCCAGGCCGACAGTCGTCTGCTTGACGGCCCTGATGTATTCGTCGAGGTTGTCGGTCCGCTCGATGCGCGGGCCCTCGTCCAGCACGGCCTGCCAGATGCGGTTGCCCGTGCCCTCGACGAAGCGCGTGCGCAGGATGGCGTTCTGCCTGACCACGACGGCGGCGGCCCGGGCGAACCGCTGCTCGTCCCAGTTGTCTGGTATGTCCAGCACCAGGTGCGCCACGTGTGAGCCCTGGCGCTGGGCCGACATGGCCAGCATGCCCAGCTGCAACGGCGTGCACGGGTAGAGATCCTGCACGGCCAGGACGCTCACGCCACACTGTCGTGCAGCCCGTGCCGCCTCGTCGGCGACATCGACGTCGGGGCCCAGCAGCGACCAGGGCAACGGCGCCCGCGGGGGTTTTGTCCTTTTCACGTTCTCCTTCTTCTTGTCCTGCTTTATGATGTCTGTCCCGGTACCATCCTTCTTGACGCCCTCCTTGACGTGCTCTTTCTCTTTGACGACCTTCTTGATGTCCTTCTTGACGTCCTTGGCGATCCGACCAGCGTCTTTCCTGCCAAGTTTCTCATCCTCGCGAGATGCAGCGACCGCACCAGCCGCGTCCACCACAGCCGCCAGGTCGGACAGCTTCGGGTGGGCAAACACGTCAGCCACGCCGATGACAAGGCCAGCAGCGTGGCCGCGCGTCCCAAGCACCATGGCAGCCAGCGAGTCACCGCCGAGGACGAAGAAGTCGTCATCGGGCCCCACGTCCTGTACCTGGAGTACTTGCTCCCACAAGGCCGCGATCTGTCGTTGCGTGTCGCTGCGCAGGGGTGTCTGGGTCTGAGGCGTCGTCGGCTCCGGCCGCTGGCTGGTCATGCTGCCGTTGGTGCTGCTGCCGTTGGTGCTGCCAGTGTTCTTGTCTGGCACTGCGCGTGCCGTCGGCAGTGGCAGCTTGGCCTCACGCAGCCGCCAGCCCAGCGCCCGCAGCCGTTGGCGATCCACCTTGGCCGACGCCGTCAGGGGCAGGCGTGGCAGCGGCACGAAGCAGGTCGGGATCATGTACCGCGGGAGCTTCTGCACCAACTTGCGGCCCAGGCCGCTCTCCTGCAGGACCTCGGCCAGCCGGTTCCACGTCCCCTGGGCAAACGCCGGAATCGTCTGTCCCGCGCCTACCGTCAACGGGTCAGGCCCTTCAAACGCATCGGCACCCAGCGCGACAAAGGCCACGAGCATCCCTGCGGCACCCTGCTCGGTTGCCGGCACCAGCTCGACAGCCGAGCCTTCGCAGTGGTGGTGGTGGCCATCCGCCACCAGCAGCGTCGCCAGCTGCGACTCGATCTCCCCGAGCTCGATCCGCATGCCGTTGATCTTGACCTGTGCGTCGGCCCGCCCCACGTACAACAGGTCGCCACTAGCCGGGTCCAGGACGACCAGGTCGCCGGTGCGGTACATGCGGCCCGAGGCGCCTGGGTGCAGCTGCGGCAGCCACCAGGGAGCATCGTCGATGAAGGCGGCGGTCGTCTTCTCGGGCTGGTGCAGGTAGCCGTCGGCAAGGTGAGGGCCCTCGATCAGGAGCTCGCCGATGGCCCCCGGTGGCAGCAGCTGCCGGTGATTGTCGGGGTTGACGATCCAGCATCGTCCGTTGAAGGGCCGCCCAAAGCATCTTGCCGGCGTGCCCGGCGTCATGTGCTTGGAGCACGTCACCACGGCGCCCTCGGTCGAGCCATATCCCACGACGAGGCGCACGCGTGCAGACCACCTGTCCGCCGTCTCTTGGGTCAGAGGCTCTCCGCCGCATGCTATCGTGCGCAGGCCAGCTAGCCCGTCGCCCTCGAGCTGTCGCAGCAGCGAGGGCGGCAGCACGGCAAAGTCGACCTTGGCCGATGCGATGGCCGCCTCGACGGCCGTCGCCCCGCCCGCCTTGGCTGCGTCCGGGATGATGCACACGGTTGACCCCATCTGCAGCGTCGTCAGCAACTCGATTATCGACGCACCGTACGAGTAGCTGGCAAACTGCAGCACGCGCTGCGCCCCCTGCATGTGCAGCCCCTTGATCTGCCGCGTCGCCGACGAGCACCACGCCGTGTGCGACCATACGCACCCCTTGGGCCCCCCCGAGCTGCCCGACGTGAACAGCACGGCGGCCCGGTCGTGAGGAGCCACTGCCACTGGTAGGACTGCTACGGCCCCTGCTACTGCTGGCTGGTCGTGCTGCCGCCGCACCATCGCGGCGAAGGCGGTGTCGTCCAGGCTTAGCACGGCGCCCACCTTGTCTCGCAGACGTGCAGCGTGGCCGGGGGAGGCGATGGCCACGCGAGCCTGCGTTGCCGTTGTCACGTAGCCGAGGCGGTCGTCGGGATGCGATGGCTCCAACGGCACAAAGGCGCCGCCGGCCTTGAGAACGCCGAGCAGCGCCACGGGGACCCAGCGTGACTTGTCGAGGCAGAAGGGCACGCACTCGCCCACATGCAGCCCCAGCTCTACCACCAGGTGCCGCGCCAGCGTGTCGGACGCTGCCTCCAGCTCCCCGTACGTCATGTCGCCGTCCCACGCCGACACAGCCAGCGCGTTGGGCACACTCCGCGCCCTTGACCCGATCAGCTCGTGGGCGCACGCCTCGACTGCTGGCAGCGCCGGTCCGTTCCACGCCTGTAGCTGGGCCAGTTCGCGGCTGCTGACCATGGACAGGTCTGCCAGTCGCTGCGTCAGACGGTGGTCGTGGTTGCGGTCGTGGTCGCCGTCGGCAGCCTCCCCGTCCCCGACCAGCTGTTTTACAACGTGTCCAAAGGTGCCGACGACACTCTGGACCAACGCGTCGTCCGCCACGGCCCGTGAGAAGCTCACCGTCAGGTCTAGTTTCCGCCGGGACCCGCCCTCGACCCGCTGTATCGCGTTGACGACCATGGCCAGGTCGTGCGTCTCGTGCAGCGTCGCGTGATGCAGGCGAGTGTCGCGGCCCTCCCATGTGCTGCCCCAGTCATCCTGCACCGACACGGCCGTGTTGAACAGTGCCTGCACCCCTTGTTCGTGCTGGAGGCGCGCGAGCGAACAGCCGTGCTGCAGTGCCACGCCCTCGATGCCATCGCTCCGCACAAAGTCCAAGAGAGCCCCTAACGTCGGCAGCTCGGCAATGGGCACCCGGCATAGCAGTGTCTGCAGGAACACGCCCACCGCCTCGCCCTCACCCTCGCCCTTGCCCTCGCCCTCGCCCTCGCCCTCGCCGTTGCCGTCGCTTGCATAGTACCCGAAGAGCACCTCGTCCTGCCCCAGGTATGCCCCCAGGACTATGGCCCATGCGGCATGCAGCACCTGCGCAGTCGTCGTGCCGTGCCGCCTGGAGAAGTCTTGCAGCGCCCCCGTCGACGGCACATCGACCGGGCAGACAACATAGTCTTTGTCTGCCACAGTTGTCGGCGGACCTGTCGTACGTGTTGTGCTCGTGGTCGTCGTCGTGCCCAGTCCCATCGCCTTGGTCGGCATCAGACAGGGGACCGCGCCTTGTGCGTATCTAGTCCAGTAACCCTCAGCCTCGGCAGCTGCCTGCGACTGTTGCGCACGGCGGTCTACGTAGTCGCGGAAGCGCCCTGGTGCCGGTGCCTCGGATAACCGATCGTCGTAGGCCCAGCTCAAGTCACGCAGGATCAAGCCCATCGAGCTTGCGTCCACCGCCACGTGGTTGACGCGGATACGCAGCGTGGAACCTCCTCTGACCCCGTCCACCTGAGGCGTCAACCAACAGCGTGGTGCCTGCGCCCCGAGAGACGCGGAGTCGCGAAACACCAGCTGCGTAAAGGCGCCGCGGCCGCCCAAGCCCGCTTGCAAGAATCCCGTCCGGAGCGCGGCGTGTCGTCGCACCACGGCCTCCCATGCCGCTTGGAGCCGCGCCGCGTCAGGTTCCGGTCCCTGTGTCGCCGTTGCTGTCCCTTTCGCCGCCGCTGTCCCCTCGAGGGTCGCCGTCACTTCCACCATGTACAGCCCGGGGTCTCGGATCTGGCTCAGCAGCATGCCCTCCTGGGTTACTGTGCAGCTGTAGGCGTCCTCCAGCGCGTCTATGTCTATGTTTTCCTTTCGAAGTCGCGCCCGGTCACCCTCGCTGAGCTGCGATAGTTCGGAAGCGGCGCGACAGGCCGTCGTCACTGTCGTGTCGGCCGACGGCGACGACACCACCTGTCGCTTCTTCGAATCACCCGTTGCTACTGCGGCCAGGCCTGCCTTGCGCGCCAGCTCTCGCAACGGGGCGGGCTGTAGTACTTGTCGTACCGTTAGGCTCATCCCGTGCGCGCGACACAACGCCACTAGCCGCATCGCTGAGAGGGAATCGCCTCCGAGCTGGACAAAGGGTGATTCTAGCTGCACCCGCGGCCCCTCGATATTCAGCGCTTCTCCGCACAGCCGCTGCAGCAGGGTCTCGGCGTTGCGTGTTTCCTCCTCCTCTGACGAGCCGCGTGCTGTAGCCGAGCCATCGTCGTCTGTTGCCGTTGTACTGCTACTACAACTACTAGGGGCAGTAGCAATAGTTGTTGTTGTTGCTGTTGTACCGACACTTATGGCCCTCACCTGCGTCAGCTTATCCTCTCCCAGCGAGGCCACCCACGCCTGAACGTGCTGCCGGGCGAGCTTGCCAGACGCCACTCCTACCGGTAGCCTCTTCACGACTAGCCATGTCGTTGGCACCATATATCGTGGCAGTTTATCGCCTGTCTCGCGCTTGACTTCCTGCATGCGCTCTCTCCACGGTCCACCGTCCTCCATCTCGAGCTGCAGATCCTCGTCCTCCTGATCTGGTTGTAGACCTGCAGTAGCGGCGTCTGACTCCAACTCCTTGAGAGACAAGACAGCTACTATTTTCTGACGGTTCACCAACACGACCACCTCATCGACACCGGCAATGTTGCGCACCGCGTGCTCCACCTCTCCCAGCTCCATCCGCTGGCCCCGCAGCTTGATCTGGTTGTCCAGTCTTGCGACATACTCGATGGTGCCGTCGGGGCGCCACATGACCAGGTCGCCCGTCTTGTACAGCCGTGCTGACTGGACCAGCGGGCGCAGCCAGCCAGGCGTTGCCACAAACGACTCGGCTGTGCGCGCCTCGTCCTTTAGGTAGCCGCGCGCCATGGCCGGTGTCTCGAGCAGCAGCTCCCCGGCCTCGTTGATGCCGCATAGCTGCTCCTCTCCTCCTATCTTGACCACCCAGCAGCGCACCCCGAGCCCGCGCCCGACATTGCGCGCGGTCGACGTTGGCGAGCACCAGTTGGCCGTGGCGTACACGACCGTCTCGCTCGGGCCGTACACCTGAATCAGCTCGAACCGCGCCGCCCACTCGGCAATGAGGCCGTCGGGCGGCGACTCCCCCCCGATGACAAGCGTGCGGAGCTGTGGCACCGCGTCCGGGCGCAACACGCGGTGCAGCACCGTCGGCGTCATGAACGCCCAGTCGACGCGGTATCGCCGCATCGTTTGCCCGACATTGTCCAGCCGCTCCTCGTCGGACGGCACGCAGACCGTTGCCCCCATCATCAGCGACGTCCATATCTCGCAAAGGCTCGCGTCGAACATGTACGACGAGAACTGCAACACCCGCCGCCCTGGCCCAAGACCCATCACCGCCCCGTGCGCCGCAGCTCCTGCGCAGAATGCCGCGTGTTCTACGAGACATCCCTTGGGCTGTCCTGTACTGCCGCTGGTAAACAGCACGTACGCCGCGTTGTCGGGTGAACAAGCCCGCGGCGCCTCGTTGGCCTTTTCTGTCGTAGTCGTCCTTGGCTCGTCTGGACTTTCTTCCGCAACTACCAAGATGGGCACGCCTCCTTGTCCAGCGAGCAGGTCCGCATGCCGCGCCGACGCGAGGACCACGCGTGTCCCCGTAGACGCTGTCAGCTGCCGCAGCCGCGTCACTGGGTGGCCCGGGTCCAGGGGCACGAACGCGCCCCCGGCCTTGAGCACCGCCAGCATGGCCAGCACCGCCCATTTCGACTTCTCAAACAACGTCGGCACGAGGACCTCTGGCCCGACACCGGCCTGTCGCAGCCGCCGGGCGAGCTCCGCCGACCGCTCATCTAGCTCTCGGTAGCTCCACGTGCCGTCCCATGCGCACACGGCCTCCTGCTCTGCGGAGAGCGCGGCCTGCTCGCTCACTTGCTCGTGGATGCATCGCCCGGGCATCAACTGGCCGGACCAATTCACTTGGTTCCAGGCCTGTATCTGTGCAATCTCGTGTGCGGCCATTTTCATGTGTCTACCCCAATTAATTAATTCTGTAGAGTCGGGTGTTGTCGAGTCTATCCGCAAATTAAAAAGAAATGCTGATAATACTTTTAGTCGCACCAAGTAGCCCAACAGCTCCTGGTAGCATTCGCGGCTGGACAGCTTCAGCTTACAGCGTCTTAGACAAACGGCCGGGTCGTGGGTCCTTTGCTGACCATGCCACCAACCTGCTTACTTCTTCCTTTGTGCCCTTGGCCTCTTGCACACCCAGTCGGCCACCCAAACCCTAGACAAGCCAGTGTATGCAATTGTTTACCTAATTGTATGGACAGTTTGCATATATTGGCATGACCGGCACAGGTTCGCCTAACACCCGGTATAATCTGAGAGTAATAGAAAACTCTTCACTTTGTTAAGCACCAAACACTGAAGGTTAAGTGGTCGCAAAAAAAAAAAAAAAAAAACAAAAATTTAAAAAAAAATAAATAATTTTAAAAAAAATGGAAAAATTAAAATTTTTTTCTTTTTCATTTTTTTTCACCGTTTATTTTTTTTTTTTTCT
>Ga0164242_10000716_pt1 | contig 40101 bp, 30 predicted proteins | sample OricomgcompostMG_FD_108783 | JGI IMG/M metagenome (GOLD analysis project Ga0164242, IMG submission 108783) | Miracle-Growth compost microbial communities from Emeryville, California, USA - Original compost - Miracle growth compost (MG) ... | reverse complement strand
TTCCCCATGGTCTTCCCATCCGGATGCGTCGCGCCTTGGCCTGGCCCGGTAACGCGTGCCGGCAAGCTCGTCGCGCTAGCCGAGCTGGGTGCCGCAGAGCTAGGCCTCTGCCCGGGTGGGACACCTGCTCCGGGTGGCGCGCTGGACCGCCCAGGAGCACTGTCATACTGACTGGCCTTGTGCGGCGGCCGACCGCTGGGTAATCTGCCGTGATCGCCCGCAGGTCCAAGGCTGTCCACCCTCTCCGGCCGAATGTTGCTGCCTGCGGGTGATGCAAACCTCCCGGCCGGGGCGGGTCCCGGACCGCCGCCATAGCCAAAGTTGTCGCTGACGGGACGGCTGCTCGTGCGCTGGCCATAGTCTCGTCCTGGCTGCGCACCCCCCTGCGGACCGGGCTGAGTTCCGTAGCCACCCATGGGAAATTGTCCCGGAGGGGCCGCCGGGGCCGCCGACTGGGGTCTGAAGTTTTGGTTTGGGTTTGGCTGGTTCTTCTGCAGCCTGTTCCGGGTCGGATCCCCGACTGGGACACCGGCGGGGACGGACACCCCGGGGCCGACGCTAGCGGCGCCGAGTCGGTGGGAAGGAAGAGGCTTATCGTGGACATACTGCTGCTGTGGAGCACCCTGGCCGTATGGACCGGGGCTTGGCTGCCTGTAACCCGAAGGGACTTGGGGCTCCCACCCGCCGGCGGAGTGGCTAGCCGGGACGCGCCCGCGGTAGTCCTGGTTGGGCTGGAGGTTTTGCGAAAGTGGACGGATGCCAAATGCGCTTACGGGACGGTCGGCTTGGGGCCCGGCGGATTGGCGAATGGAGGGGTTGAAGTGCGGCGACAAGGGCGGCTTCTGGACGACGTCGTCTTCGGGGTAGGGGGCGGTAGATTTCGGTCTCGCGAGGTTAAGAGGGGGCGGTCGGTCGTCTACGGGATATGGCGCCGCCGACTGCGGCCGCATGGACGGGATGTTGTCAAAGTTGACCGTGAATGCCGGCGGCCTCGACCCCGCATTATCGCGTCGCGCGGGATCAGGGAACTCGACCGTGTCCTCGGCTGTTCCAGGCCGGCGTCCAGGCGAGGTCTGGGCAGCCATACGGGGTGACGGCCCTCTTGGTGTGTGAGATGGCGAGCCTTGTGCAGATTCTGGCAGAGTCGGTAGCGTCTCGCTCTGTTTCGCGAAACGGCCAGGCCGCTTGCCCCTCTGGGAGCCGTGTTGCGACTTGATGCGCGTGAGGGTTGTCGTCTCGTGGTCCTGCTTGGTGAGGGTCTTCGACTGGCTTAGAGATTCGATTCTGTCCCTGGCATCAGTGTTCCCGTGCTCGGCGGCGAGCTCGTACCACTTCCGTGCTTGGCGGAGGTCCTTCGAGACATGAATGCCGATCTCGTAGTAGTAGCCCATGGCAAACTCGCCGGTAGCCAGACCGGACTCTGCGGCCTCTTCGGCATACTTATAGGCCAGCTGCTCGTTCTTGGAGAAGGCGCCTTCAAATCCGAACAGGAACCATCTGCTAACCCCCAAAGCCGCCTCGGGCTGTCCCTGGTGGGACGCGAGGCCGTAGTAATGTAGCGAGTAAGCAGGCTTGAACTCGCAGCCAAGCTGAGAGAGCTCGTAGGCTTGGCCCATCTTGAGCTGCGCCTTCGAGAAGCCCAAATATGCTGCTTTCTCGATATATTGGCGAGCGATGTTGGCGTCGGAAGGCAGCAGAAATTCTGGGACACTAATGTCTGGTAAATCTCGGGCAATCAGCATGCCGTAAACGTAGGCACCCTGGGGTGCATCCTCGTCGGCCCCCTCGGCGGCTTTCTGGACCATGTCAAGCCCCCTCTGGAGGTCCTTGGGGTAGCCATGCTGACCCATAAGGTACATCATGCCAAGCCGGTAGTTGGCAGCCGAGTCCTGCATGCCGACGCCCTGGTTGTAGTGTTGTATCGCCTTGTCGGTGTCGTTGGAGTTCTCGTACAGCATGCCCATGCGGTACTCGGCTCGTCCCCAGCCCATGTCGGCGGCCTTCTTGTATCCGAGATAGGCGTCGCGCTTGTTCTCGCGATATCCGAACTTGCCAAACTCCTGCCACTTGGCCTTCATAAAGGTGGCCTCGGGATGGTTCTGGCCCGCGAGGTAGTCGACGATGTTGACGGCGTCGACGCGGAGTTCGTGGGCGACTTTCGGGGTGGGCGGTCTCTCGCCGCCTCTCGCTTTATTCTCGCGGCTCCAGTCGCGCGCTTGAGCCTCGCCGGCGACTTCGACCCACATGAGCGCATCCCGAGCCCAGGCAATCTGCATGGAGACATTATTCGAGTGGAGGACGTGTTCGCGGGCCTGGTACAAGATCTCTTCCTTCTCCTCGTCGCTCGGGGGGATGTTCTCGCCCGTCACCCTTGGGAAGGGCGAGAACGAAGGGGGCGCCTCCATGGCAGGCGAGCTCGTCGGACCGCTCGTAAAAGGCTTGAAGTTGGTCTCGAGATCGGGCTGTCGGCCCCGATCGGCTTGTTGTTCTCTTAGGTACGGGGCGAAACCACCGACGGTGGGGCGCGGGGGCAAGGGGTGGTTGGTTTGGTTGGCTTGGGGTGCGGCGGCGGCGGACGTATCTGTTCGTGGCTCTCTATCGGTTGCTTCTAGTTCCATGCGTTGGAGGTCCTCTTGCATGTTATGGGGGACCTCGGGCATTACCCTGCAGACGCGCCCGACGAAGCTTGTCAGCCGCATTCCCTTTAAACAGGAGCTGATGATGACACCCCGCATCGCCAAAAAAAATTGGGTCGTCAATGCATCCGACGCGAGAGGCGGGAGCGCCGGCAATGGGCGCAGGGCAGGGCGACTCACCTCTGAGGGGATGGGGCGATGACCTCCGGCATGAAGTAGTCATCGAAGCCTCCTGGCACGAAAGTCGCACCGAGCTGTGGCGGTCCAAGGGACTCGGATTGAGCAGCGGCACCTGCAGGCAAAACAACGGGAATGTCCGTTAGCAACGCGGACCTCTCTCTTTATCGGCGCACGCCCAGTGCAATTCTAGAACACGACCACGGGAGGGAAGAGGGGGGAAGGTGGGAGGAGCTTTCACGGCAGAAATAAAAACAGAAATAAAATAAATAAAGTTTCACCCCTCCTTTCCAGTGCTGGAGATGCCAACCAAGTAGCTTCCCCTGACCGGAGAAATGGAGGGGTAGAAGGGGGGGGGGGCCCGTAGACCGTGAACCACGAGTACCACACGAGGACAGAGCTTCGGCGGGGCAACTGCAATCTAAAAGGCCGGGGCTAGCAGGAGTCGGGCGCGAGCTGCGATATTCTAGAGTCTCGTCTTTATTGTCGGAGGTTTCATACGGGACACGGAGAGGCCTAGGTTTCGTCGGCGTTCTGATAGCAATGGTAGCAGGCCAACAAGCTCCACTCGCCACTTATCCGATCAGAGAGGCCCCCCGCGTTCCGTCTTTGCTCACCGGACTTCCGTCAGACCCGCCCCGTCGTAGTATGCTCTCGGAGATCTCGCGGTTCTTCTCGGTGCCTTCGGTATCGGCAGGGGCGGTGTGGAGGGGGGTGCGGTTCACAATCAGCGCGAGGAAGGGCGCAACGTTTACATACCCGAGTAAGGTTGGTTGCCGCCGGTCTTGCTGGGGACGGGGGGCGGCCGACCGGCAGTGTCCTCGCCCCCCTGAGCCCCGGCCTGCCACGCGTACTGTGGATAGTTGTGGGACGTCATCTTGTCCAGCAGCCGGAGATGCGCAATAGTACTAGACTGTGCTGACAAACGAGACGGCGGGTCGCGGGGTTGCGGTGGGAGGCCCCGGGCATTATTTAGCACACGAGGGCATGTCGCGAGGGCGAGGGGGAGAAGTCAGAACGAAGGCGAAAACGGCGGGAGGTCGGATGAGTTGGAAGGGAGAAGACGAGGGAGGCAACGAGAATATTCAAGCTTGGTCGATGTTTGTCGAACGGGGTCTGACTGAGACAGAGGTGTGGGTAACAAGGGGCGACAGCAGAGGACCGACGAAGTGTGGTAGTAAAGGCAGGGCAGCCAGCTAATAAAATCCCCTCGGCCCAAAATGGGATCTGCTCGGGCTGGGATTTGACATAAAGATAATTACCAGCTTCCCGTTTGCCGTATGCAGGGTAGGAAAAAAAAGGGTCCCGGGAGTACCTACATATATGTACTACGCCGTTAACCTCAACACTCCCTTGGAAACACGAACTAGTTACATTGTGCGCCCCGTTTCTCCTCCATCTCAAAAAAGCTGCAATCGTAGTCGCAGTCCACTTGACTCTAGTCTCTAGTGCGAGGGGCGAGGCACACGACAAGGCGGCGCAGCTGATTCTCGCGTTGGTTGAAATTAGAGCCCCTCCTCCAACGGGACACACGGGAATCCTCAACCCTGCATGCTGAAAGAAGAGCTGCGAGCTTGGGCAGCGCACACGCATGAACTCAACGCTGAACGCGCTAGCTTCAGGAGTTAAGGCAGTCAAGCTAGTGTTCGGAGGAGTGCTGGAGCTTGGGGGAGGGGCTGCAGCTCTGGGGGGGACGACATGGATGGCGGCTCAGACTCAGCCACAGCGCCAGTTACTATTCTTAAAACAAATCCCACGCTGGCGGGACGTCAAACAAAATGAACCTGCAAGGATGCCATCCTTTCTGGTTGAAAGCGATCGTGATGATCCTCATCCGGTCTTCAAGCGTCGGATGGACTGTGATATTGCCAGATAAGCGCGTCAAGAGACGCCCACTGTTCACGAAGGTCTAGTAGATCTTCCCCCAGGAACCCCTTTCGGGTAGCGGGTAGCCCTTCGTAAGCTCGGGACATTTACGGATACGTTGGGGGTGCTGGCAGGCGACGCGACCTGCCCATCTCCGTTGCCACTATTATTCCCAGGCCAGCCGTCGGGTCAGCCCGTTCGCCGGTTGGCCGTTGGTCATGCGCTAATCCCGTCCTGCTCAAGGTCTTGCCCTCGCCAACAAGCCACCAGACAAAGGAGACGGATGTCGACAAAGGGCGGGGGTCAGGCATCAACCGAATGGGGGAAAAAACGGCTTCCTCTTTCGCGGGAGTCGCGTGGGGCGCTTCAGGGAGGAAGATGAGAAAATCGGCAGACTGGGATTACCGCCGATGTACCAGTCCCAACAGTGCAACCGCAGGTGCAGAGGCAGAGAGGCAATGCAATGCCTGCATACGTACCTGATAATGCAGCGCCAGCGAGAATCGCATGCGCGAAGATGTGTGACAGTTACACAGTGCAGCTTACGTGTGAAGGCTCCAGCCTGGCCCGTTAGAGCTTAGTCACGTGCTTTGCGCTGCTTGCCAAGCAAAGCTCCAACCCCCAACCAGACGTCAGCCTTTCAGCCTGCCCTTTGCCCAGCCTCACCTGGAAATCATCAATCCTCCTCAAAGCCCGAGAAACCGACCCTTTTTACACGCCCCCGACAAAGATACCATTCAAGGAGAAAAGAAGAATATCAGCCGTATCAGCGCCCCCTAGCCTCCCGGGGTATACAGCCCGAGCCCAACTACAGATCCCCTCGCCCACCATGGCCGACAGCCAACTCGCCCAGATCCTCAACCAGCTCAAGACCCAATCCTCGTCTCTCAGCTACCCCGACGCCTCAACCCTCCTCTCGAAGGCCAAGCTCCTTCTCCTGCAGCTTGATGCCCTCACTCCCACAAGTCGAGGCGCCTCGAACGACTCGTCGCTGCTCGCCACCGCCCGCTCCATCTACGAGCAGGGAGCTCTATGTTCCATCCGGGCGCGGAACCCCGACGCCTTCCTGCGCTATGTGTCGCAGCTAGCGCCCTTCTACGAGCTGCCAGAGACGGGCCCAGCGGTGGTCGCTGAGCGGAACAAGGTCACGGGACTGTACCTGCTTCTGCTGCTGACGCAGGGTCGGTACGCCGAGTTCCACAGTGAGCTTGAGGCCCTGGCCGCACGGGGCGATGTCGGCGGCGGCGGAAGCGCCGATGTTGAGGGAGATCGCTACCTAGGGTATCCCATCCGGCTTGAGAGGTGGCTTATGGAGGGGAGCTATGATCGGGTGTGGAAGGCCATGAAGAAGGGCGAAGTGCCCTGCGAGGAGTACGGCGTGTTCAGCGAGGTGAGCAGTTCCTTCTGCAACGGACGACTGGCCGTGGTTTCGTCTCGAAATACCTGTCTATTTCGTCTTGCTTTATGTTGCTCGACGCTACCTTATTTCGTTCTGATTCTATGAACCCGCACTAACCCCTCCAACCCCGACAGATCCTCACCTCCCAGATCCGCTCCGAGATCGCCAGCAGCAGCGAGCGGGCATATCCGTCTCTCCCGCTCTCCTCAACAAAGTCTCTCCTATTCCTAGACTCCGAGGGCGCCGTCGTGCAGTTCGCCCGCGAGCGGGGCTGGGTCGTTAAGGACGGCCACATCATCTTCCCCGCCGCTGGTGCCGCCGGTACCGACGCCGGGGACGAGGGCGTGCAGGAGAAGGAGATGAGCCAGGTTGTGATCGAGAACACGTTGGGCTATGCGCGGGAACTGGAGACGATCGTGTAAAGGGGTTGCATGCCTTAGTTTGGCGAAGCAGGGCGGCGTTTGGTCTCATGACGAACGCGCGGCGGGCTGTACACTAATACTAGAAGATAAATAGCAGCCATAAGAGAATGGGGATTTGCTGTGGAATCGTCACCAAGGGAGGCGATACTAAGGAGCAGCCTGTCCCGTTAAGTTGCAGCCCCGGTCACATGGCAAAGTGCAGACAGAAACATCTGGAAGTGAATAAGCTATTCTAGGACTCTAGCTTTTTCTTGCCCGCCCCGACAACCTTCCTAGCCCAAGACCTTTTGCTCAGGAAAAACCTATGTTTTGTGACATAAAAACGTGGCGAAGTCATCTAAGTTATGCCATCATTATAGCTCCCAACCGCATTTTAGGCAAACAGCTTCAGCCCGCTGCCATGCTTCCCGACCTCGCAGACCTCGCACACCACGCATACCGTTCCCTTGTACTTGGTGTGGTACTTGGACCCGTCAAACGCGCATTCCTCAAACGCTGTGCCGCTGTAGATCGGTGTGTGGCTAGCCGCGCAGATCTCGAACTCAGCAAACTGGTCGAACTCGATCTCTAGCGTGTCATGAGGGTTCCGCTCGCATTGAGCCTTGGTCTTCCTTGCCTATAAACACGCCACATTAGCAAAGGTTCGTTATGAGGGTCAGATCATCAGGAGAGAGCCATAAAAAGAGAAAATAAATAGCTATGCTAGATAGCCATCGGGGTCTAGTAACTTACGTTCTCCAATATTTTGCTGGCACCGCCATTCGCTAATATCCGGTTGGCGAAGCTGAGTGCCGAGTTGTAGTTCTTGCTCCGCATCGCCAGGTTCATGGCGTTAAGCAGGGCAAGCTGCCGGTGTGGTACTTCGATTTTGGGGATGGTGAAGTATGCGGACAGCTCCAAACTCCGCTTCAGCAATTCGGGCTTCTTGTTGACCACGTCGGGAGCACCAAGCTTCCGGCGAGCGAGTTCGATCGACATCGCAACTGTATACTCGCTCGCTGATGCAATCAGCTTCTTGGCCTCCGCGACTTCGCTTTCGCTAGAAACGGCATTGATGAGCACGGCATGGAGGATGCTCTTGAAAATCTGCACACCGTCCTCGAGCTTGTTCGCCTTCATGGTGTCGTAGCCACGCTGTAGGTCGTTGCTCGCAAGGTATTCGAGGTCGCGAGGGATAACGGGGAGCACCTTTCTGGGATCGGTCTCCTCGATGGTCCGTCGCACGTAGTTCACGAGTGGTGGCAGGCCAGCCGACCCCGGTAAGTAGGTCTTGGAGGCTTGATACACCTCAAGAACACGGGCTTTGAGAGGCGCAAAGTTGACGGCACCGACTTGTCTGTTGAGGAGTTGCATAGCCGTCTCGAACGATCCGCCCGCAGCATGGTCGACCGCCAATGGAGAGTTTCGCGCCCACAAGTCGGCTTCGCTGCTCCCAGCACCACCGGCCTCGGTGCTGTCCACGTTGACAAAGCCCTCGTCGGCTTCGGGGACAATGTCTTCGCCCATGTCCCATCCTGCCGCGTCCTCCTCCTCGTCATCGTCACCCAGGCCACCAGCCCGTTTTGCGGTGCCATCGTCGTCAGCTGCCTCGTCCAGGCCAAATCCATTCGTCGCTGCCGCCGGCTCATCCTCGAGTGATAACCCTTCAACCTGGCCAAGCAATGCCTTCTCGAAGAAGGACTGTGATGTCTCCTTAGTCGGCCAGTTAGCCTTATGCGTGGGCACAACCGGTTTCGGTGGCGTGAAAGGCTCTCCGAGTGTCGGTGTTGTCAGCTGATCTTCCGTCAAGCCAGTAGCCTCGAGGATTGACTGGCACTCCTCCTCCAACCCGTGAGATTTGGCGGTCATGTATGCCAGGGGATCTATCAAGTTCAGAGTCAGCTCGAGAACATCACTTTGGCATCGCAGCGAGCATTCTTACATAAATCGATCTCCTTGAACATCTGTATCCTGTCTTCTACTTCTCCCAGGAAGAGGGCATTCTGGAACCGAGCCGTGAAGTCTCCGCGATGCTCGGCGATCTTTGCCATCCTCCCGAGCTTTGCATTGTCACCCGTCGTAAGGTAGAGGAAGGAGAGCTTGTCGAACTGCTTGAGCTTCTGGTAGCACATCTCAACGACTTGATGGTTACCATGGGCCAGCGCCTCGATGCTCAGCCGAGACCACAGCTTGGGCCGATCCAGCTCCTTAGCCATCTCGACCGCAACGTCCAAGTTTCCACATTCAATGGCAAGCTCAAAGCGGGTGGTAGGATCCTGCACGAATTGCAACGCAATCTCGGGATAGCCCTTCTTCTGGAGGTAGGAGATGATGGACTGCCCGACGAGACTCGATGTCTGGATAATGTGGAGCATTTCCTCATAGTTGCGCTTGACCAGGGCAAGCTTGAATCGATACTCGGTGGGGTCGATGTGCAAGACTTTGGGCTTCGCCGCCCGGTCGAGGCAGTAGACATTCCGGCCCTTGACCCGGACCAGGTAAACTGTCTGATCAAGGGTTCGCACAATACCGTTATCGCCGTTCAGGAGAGTGTACTTGATATGGTTGAGAGTAGAGTAGAGCAGGACACCGGCGTCATCCCAGGTAGCGCTCTTGATCCGGATGGTTTCGTGGAGGGTGCTCACTTGCTCCAATGTCTTGGTGATGATGGTGACGTTGTGCTTGCTCAGGAGGGCGCCGTACAATCCATCGTTCGACCACACCACGTACTTGACGCCATTAACAGCGAGCTCGGCAACGCTCTTCTTCTGCTGAATATCGTAAAGATGCACGGCAGTCGGGGTGATGATGAGCAAGTTGCCGGTCCCGCCGAAGTAAATATCAGTAGTGGATGTAGGGGGCTTGAAAGATCTTGTCGTGCTGTTCGACAAGTCCTTGATATCGACAGTCTGGGAGGACGTGTTGAGGACCGCGAAGCGGTTACGGGCAACGAAGATGGCTGAGTTGCCCTGGCCGCGCTTAGACTCGGTCGGCTCGATAGCTCCAGATCCATCACGAGGGAGATTGAGCAACTCATAACAGCCACCGTCGGCGGACGAGGTGACCAAAACGGATCTCTCGGCAGGGTTGTACGACAGTGTGCGAGGCGGAATCCATGGGCTACCAAGCTTCTGAAGAGAAAGGAGGGTGGGGCTCTCGACGGCCTTCTGGAAATCGTAGGACCGGACGTGCTTCTCCTTCGTGATGTAAAACAGGTTGTTCTGATGGATCGCCGACGCAGGCCTCTCGCGCTCGAGCTTGAAGACCATGACTCCGTTGTCGTGGCCGGCGGCAAACAGGTTAATCTCCGGATGTGCTGCAATGACCCAGAATCTGTCGTTTTCCCTCTTGAACGTCTGCACCAATGTCCTCTTATTCAAATCCCACACGCGGATTGTCTTGTCTTCACCAGCCGACAGAATGAGGCCCTGGTGGGGGTGGAAGAGACACCCGCTGGCGTTCTGGAAATGACCTCTGCACGTATCGACCTCCCATGCCTTCGTCTCGCTCATTCGCCACAGCTTGACGAGCCGATCGTCACCGGCGGAGACGATGAGCGGCATCGTTGGGTGGAATGCGACCCAGTTGACGCCCCTATCGTGGCCCTCTAGCACGAACTTCACAACGGCATCGGTATTTCCAAACATATCGGTCTGGGCGTTCTGGCGAGCCACCTGGTCTTCGAATGACATCGATGTAGGGGCGCTGTGCTTCTTTCGCAAGCCCGAAATATCCCAGACACGGACGGATTGATCCAGCGAGGCCGAAACGACGAGATCCTCCTTCGGATGGAACTGTGCGCACATAGCATAATGGTTATGACCGGTCATCGTGCATACTAAAGTCGTGAGTGTTAGCCTTCGAGGACACCGCCCGCTTGTCAGTAGAGCTTACGTAGGGACCGGTTCTGCCAGTTCCATATCCTGATCGTCTGATCGTCGGAGGCGGAGACAATCCATGGCAATTCGTGGTGGAAGAAGACAGTTCGGATGTAGTCGAGGTGGCCGTTCAATGTGAACAAACACCGCCGAGTCTGGTACGACCAGACCTTGATCTTATAATCATCGCCTCCCGAGACGAAGAGCGGCTGTGTCTTGTGGAAGTCGACACCTCGGACCGGGCCATCGTGTTCCTCAAACCGGTCAATTAGGGTCCCCATGCGATAATCCCACAGCTGAATTGTCGAGGAATGGAGTGAGACGAGGATCCATGGTCTGGGAGGGGAGGAATTGTTAGTTCTAGCTAACGTGGTAGACGGCGACGGAAACCGGAGAGGGTGCAGCTGACCGTTTAGGGTGGAATGCGATACCCTTGGCACGGGAGGACTTGGACTCGAACTGTTGACGCTGTGAGCATTATCCCATACGTAGACCAGCAAAGGAGGTTGCTGGAGGCGCATACCTTCGTCAGCATCCCCGAATTGGACTGCATCTTGGCGGGTCGGAGGTGAAGCCCAAGCTTCTAGTAATTAAAAAGGCAAGCCAGACCAAGTCTCTTGATACACACGGGAAGAGCTTGGCCGTTGCAGAGCAGGCATGCGTTAAGAATGGGGTTGGTGTTGGGAAAACTGGTCCACCGTTGCTTTCCCCCTTCGAATGCAGCGTGGCATCTCGAAGATGTGGGACTGTGGGCGGTGGTACCTAGTTTCGCCTGAGGCCACAGCGCCGCAACTGCTGTTCTTCCGATCCGACGCTTTGAATTAGGTGCACCCCAGTGTGGCTGCGACTCAAGCTTAAGCCACATCATACGCCACACCCGCAAAGAGCTCAATTCTGCGCTAGACTCGATTGGTCAAGCTTAGCAGTGATGTGTTCAAAAGGGTCCCCAGGGACGGCTTACACTAAACCGCCCCTCCATCAAAGGAAAAAGACCAGCTGGCGAAGACACGCGCATACCTTCTATGGCCCTTCCTAAGGTCCCACAGCAAGGGAGTCTTTCACTATCATAGTGTTCACGTCTCGGCTTCTAACCTCGAATTCAGGGCGACGAATTCGTGGTCCACCTGCGTGACCAAGTTACCTGTCTCGGCTTTGCCCCTCCATTATTTCTCACTACTCCGCTGGCGGACGATACCACACCCAAGCGTGCTCCGCAGCACTAACCTACTGCCAATTCGAAGTCAATTGCATATTGCCGGCGTACAACAGTGATGCTGCGGCTCTCACAGCTGCCGGGGGGGCTCACAGCAGCCCTGCTAGTAGCGACATGGCTCCCATCCACCCTCGCTTCAGCACCCCCGACTGTTAACCTTGCGCTCAAGGCAGCCTTCGCTTCTCCTCCATACCTCGTGGAGCTACTGTACGTGGCCTTCCAACTACTAAGTTAAAGTGATATGCTCATGATCCCCTAGAGAAACAGCAGCCCAAGAAAACGAGACCTCTTACTTCGGCCTCCTCGACCGCATTGCTCAAGGCACCTTTGCAGATGCCAAGACAGATAAACAGCTATATGAAAGATTCCTCCAGGTACTGCAGGAAGACGAGCATGTCACAAACCCAGAGGCCTTGTCGACCTTCAAGCTTGCCCTGTCATTACGGTCCGCCGCACCTCGAATCGAATCCCATTACCAATACTACAGTACCGCCGTTGAGCCGTCGTTGGGGGAAGACCAAGATGGGTGCGAACATTGGTATCTGTTGAATGGGAATCAGTACTGTGGGCCCATTACGGGGGCCAGCAAAGGGACCGTGAAGAATAACTCGTATGTTATATTGTCTTATGATGATCCTAGGATTTTGTGGCTAAAACGTGACGTAGGCAAGAACGAACCCTGGGCTTTGATCGAGCAATAGGCAGTGGGCCTCAAGAGATTGTCCTATATGCCGATATCACCTCACCTACCTTCGCCGAGTACCACAGCAGGGCCATGGGAACGGTGCAAAGAGGGGAAGGCTCATATCGAGTGAGATATAGGCGAAGCCCTGGCCACCCAGTCGAGGCCTTACCTGTGAATGGTTATGGTGTCGAACTCGCTCTGAAGAGGACAGACTACATTGTCATTGACGACCGAGAGTCGGCTGGAGACGAAGCAGGAAGCGACGCCCAGAAGGTGATGGCTTCCGAGGTTGTTCTGGACCAAGACGAGGAACTTGCAGATCTTAAACCCCTGGAGAAGTCCGAGCTGTCCTCGCTTGGGATGAAAGCTGCATCTTTCATCATGCAGAGCGACTCGCCATTCGAGACCCTGTTGAAGGTTACCCAAGACTTCCCCAAGTACTCAAGCTCTATTGCAGCCCATAATGTTTCAGCTGATTTCGAAGCCGAACACGATGCCAATCGACTTTACGTCGTCCCTGGCGGTGTCAACGTCCTATGGATGAACGGTGTCCAGTTGATTGAGCGCCAAATTCAGCCGTTCACCCTCGTCGACATGCTGCGCCGAGAGCGGAAACTCATCAATGGAGTTTTAGACCTTGGCCTGACTGGTCTGGAGGCTGTGTCTCTCCTTGGGCACTCTGAAGTTGCGTCTGTGAAGGTCGACCAGGAACCCCGCAGGTTCGACTGGCGGGACGAGATTGAAGAAGGAAAGGTCATCATCTGGCTAAACAACATCGAAAAGGACAAACGATACAACGAGTTCTCCGATTCAGCCATGACCCTGCTCAATCCAACCTTACCTGGCCAACTTCCCCAAGTTCGTCGAGATATCTTCAACTTGATCGTTCCCCTGGACTTCAGTAAGCTAAGCGACTTGCAACTGATTGTAGATCAGCTCCTCTCATTCGTGAAGAGGGCGATCCCCATCCGGTTTGGGCTTGTTCCTCTCACCCCTACTGGGGAGGCCATCGAACAGGCTAAGATCGCTTACCACCTCCTCGAGAACTACGGACTTGCCTCCTTAATAGCATATCTAAACCACTGGGTTGAGGAGCAGAAGAATCCAAAGTCCAACCAGGCTGTTTTCGACGCGGCGATCACGGACCGTAAGCCTCGCCCAGAAGCCACTCCTCTCCCATTCAGCGATATTGCCACCTCCGAGCACCATGAACAGCAAATTCATCTAGCAAAGCATTGGGCTGAGCGACTGAATGCCGATACCACCGTACCTCCAGTCTTCTTCGATGGCTTTCCTATTGCCCGTGAAGCCGGCTGGCTCAATGTCATGCAGCAAAAGCTTTCGCAGGATCTCCGGAGTATACAGGAGGGCATCTACTACGGTGCAGTTAATGAGGACACGTGGTTCCCGAATCTCTTCCTTCAGAATGCAGTAACCCGACGGAACGGGCTCATCTTCCCCGAGGATCCAAATGCTCTGACGGTTGTAAATATCAACAAAGTCTACACCGAGCACCAGGATCTTTTCAGCCGGGTACCGGTCCTCGAGGCGGAAGAGAAATCCACCAAGGATGACTGGGCGACCCTCACCCTAATCGCAGATCTTGACAATGTTGAGGGACAAAAGTTACTACTTTATGCACTACAGTTCCGCCAAGAGAACGCCGGAGTTCGCCTTGATGTTCTCCACAACCCAGTCGAAGGGGCATCCTCCGCATCTGTGATGAATCAACGGATAGTAAGTCGGAAGGATTCGCTTCTGGCGATCCAGGGGCTTCTAGACCTGGAGACTATACTTGAGGAGGGCAGGTTTGAGCCAGATCAGACCTTCGATGCTGCTCTGGCTCGTTTCCTGGCCGAGACCAACTTCAGATCAGGCGACAATATGCTTGTTCTGAGTGGGCGTGTCATCGGGCCCATCCCCTCGGCTGAGGCCTTCAGGAAAGCCGATTTCCAGCAGCTACTTGAGTTTGAGCGATCCATTAGGATCCTACCAGTATACAAGGCTCTCGAAGATCTTGGTCTTGCCGACAGGGTGACCGGCCCGTTAGCTGCGGCTAAGCTTTCATCCGTCACGGCTCTCTCGACCATGTCCGACCTCCCCGAGGGTATCTTTGAGTCAGCTCCATCTCTTCGAATGACGGCTTTCAAAGTCTGGAACTCGACCCACACAGGCTTCGAAGTGGGTGATGCGTCAACCGCAACGATCCATCTCGTCGCCGCCCTAAACCCTGCTAGCGAGATTGGTCAGAAATGGGCGACAATCCTCAAGACGTTGTCTGAGCTGGAAGGGGTGCACCTACGGGTCTTTCTGAATCCTAAGGACGGTCTATCCGAACTACCAGTCAAGCGCTTCTACAGATACGTGCTCAACTCGGCGCCTACCTTTGACGAAGCCGGGAAGGTTGAGGCGCTCTCGGCCACGTTCGCGGGTATTCCTTCAGAGGCCCTTCTTACTGCAGGCATGGATGTGCCTCCGTCATGGCTCGTCTCCTCGAAGACTGCGATCGATGACCTCGATAACTTAAAGCTCAAGGAGATCAAATCCAGGAGGAATGTCGACAAGGTCGAGGCTGTATATGAGCTAGAGCACATTCTCGTCGAAGGCCATTCGAGGGAGCTGCCAGGTAATGGTGCACCGCGCGGAGTCCAAGTCGTCCTAGCTACTGAGAAAGACGCACACTTTGCCGATACCATCATCATGGCAAACCTTGGCTACTTCCAGTTCAAAGCGAATCCCGGCGTCTACAGCATCCAGCTAGAAGAAGGCCGGAGCTCCAACATTTTTAATATCGAGAGTATTGGTGCTTCAGGCTGGAAACCAGTTCCTGGCGATGAGGGTACCGAAGTCATCCTGATGGATTTCCAAGGCACAACTTTATACCCTCGTCTTACCCGCAAGGCCGGCATGGAGCTTGAGGATGTCCTAGAAGATACTCAGGCCGGTGCCGCAGGAGGTGCCATGGATTTCGTCAACAAGGGCCTAAAGTTCGCCGAAGGCATCCTTGGCGGGGCCAAAGACAAAGCTGCTGTCATGACGAAATCCGAAACCGAGCACGCCGAAATCAACATCTTTTCTGTGGCCAGCGGGCACTTGTATGAGCGCATGTTGAACATCATGATGGTCAGTGTCATGCGACATACCAACCACACTGTCAAGTTCTGGTTCATCGAACAGTTCCTCTCCCCGTCGTTCAAAGACTTCATCCCGACCATGGCGGCCGAGTACGGCTTCAAGTACGAGATGGTAACGTTCAAATGGCCACATTGGCTTCGCCAACAGACGGAGAAGCAGCGCGAGATTTGGGGTTACAAGATCCTCTTCCTCGACGTGCTCTTCCCCCTCTCGCTCGACAAGGTCATCTTCGTGGACGCGGACCAGATTGTCCGCACCGACATGTATGACCTCGTCCAGCTCGACCTCGAAGGCGCTCCCTACGGCTTTACGCCCATGTGCGACAGCCGCGTCGAGATGGAAGGCTTCCGCTTCTGGAAGCAGGGCTACTGGGCCAACTACCTCCGGGGCCAGCCCTACCATATCTCGGCGCTGTACGTCGTTGACCTGCGCCGCTTCCGCGAGCTCGCCGCGGGCGACCGTCTGCGGCAGCAGTACCACGCGCTGTCGGCGGACCCGCACAGCCTCTCCAACCTCGACCAGGACCTGCCCAACCACATGCAATTCGTGATTCCCATCCACAGCCTTCCCCAGGAGTGGCTGTGGTGCGAGACGTGGTGCAGCGACGACACGCTCCGAGAAGCCCGGACCATCGACCTGTGCAACAACCCGCAGACCAAAGAGCCCAAGCTCGACCGCGCGAGGCGCCAAGTTCCCGAGTGGACCGAGTACGACGAAGAGATCGCCGCGCTAGATAGGCGGCGCAAAGCGTCGGCGGCGAAGGCCGGCGCCGGCGATGGTCACGGGTCTCCGCAGGAGCAGCTAGGCGAGCCGGCCGGCGAGAAGCCGCCTTCGAACCCCAAGGTTCGGAAGTTTGAGGATGGAGAGGTCGTCAAGGAGACGCATGTGAAGGACGAGTTGTAAATTTCACCTGAATAGATGAAGAGGGGGCCAAATGTGCGATTGCATGATTGTAAAGTAGGTTTATAGAAGCAAACAATATTTATGAATCCTTCCAGTTCCTTCGCAAATGTAGAAAATCGTTCCTAGTATCGGTGTCCTCGACTCCAAGGTCGTCAGATTTTACCAAAATGCAATCCTCGGGTAATAAGTAAAACGAGCTTCATCTTCGTCTAGTGGGCGCCTTCGAGCTCTAGATACTAGATAAGTGATCTATTTGGAGCTTCGCTCCTCCAAATCTAACTAGATTGATCGCTGTCTATCGCCACCTCATGAGACCGAGGGCAATGCAGGCCATGCTAATTATACTCCTTCTACCTCCATGGGAAGCCCTAATCCGACACTCCAATGCAAACACCGCAATGCTAGAACAACCCAAGGAAAGCAACGTATCTTGTCTAGCGAACATGAGAAAATGTGGTGGGTTGGTAAACCAGCCTACGCCAAGAAAAAGCAATAGCACCCTGCCCGCTTGCAAGCCATAAGAACGCTCTAGACAAATACCTCAATGCGAGATATACTGGAAAACAGCGCTCACCTCCGGAGAGCCACACTCCTGCCGCAGCAACAGGTCCTGTATGGGGGCAAGGCCCTCGTTGGCGAAGTGGTTCCACGTGCTCGTGTCGCCGTAGAGCAGGGCTGGAGCCTTGAGGAACTGCTTCCCGTCGGGCCTGCAGCGCTTGCACTTGAAGGTGTCGTGCGTGTCGCTGCGAGTGTCGCCACGGTACTGGAACAGCTCGCGGAGGCTGTCAAGGCTAAAGTGGCGCTCGACATCTTCGGCCGAGTCGACAACGCATGAGGACAAGCTTTGTTTGTGGCTCTGTCGCTGGAAAATCTTCTCCTCGATCGTGCCCGTCGCGATGAACCGGTAAACGAAACAGTCTTTCTTCTGGCCATCGCGCCACACTCGCGCGAGGGCTTGCTGGTCCGCAGCAGGGTTCCAATCCGGGTCGAACAGGACCAGGCGGTTCGCTCCGATCAGGTTGATGCCGCATCCACCGGCCTTGCTTGACAGCAGGAAGATGAACTCTTCGCCCTCAGGGTCATTGAACTTATCGACCAGCTTCGCCCGCTTGTTGATATTCATGGTACCGTCCAGCCGCAAGGAGCCATATCCACGGGCACGGCAGAGGCGCTCAAATAAGTCCAGGGTCGAGGTGTAGTTGCTAATAAGGACGATCTTGTCATTGGTGTCGGCACGGATTCGAGCCAACATGCGGTCAAGCACCTGCATCTTGCCACTAAACCAGGGCTTGGGTTCGCGATCACGGCCGCGCTGGTCTGGCGGCACATATCCCTCTGGATACAAATGGTCGGAGCCAGGGAGATCGGCATCCAGATCGAGGAGGTCAGGGTGATTGCAGAGCTTTTTGAGAATGCCGATTGCCTTGAGTGGCTGAGAGCCCTTGCCACGGAGCAATGCCTGGATGCTGGGAGAGGTGATGAAATAGTTGTAGAGGTCAAGCTGGAAGGGTGAGAGGTTGCAGAACACAACATGCTCGTACTTGACAGGCAGGTACTTGGACAGGATGTCGTTAGTCCTTCGGATGATGAACTTGTTGACCACACCCAAAAGGTCAGCGAGACATTCGTCACCACGCTTCCGGTCGGCCTCCGAAGCGTCCGCGTCTCGGCCGCGAAGAATGGGGATTTCGAAACGTTTGCGGAACTCCAGGCGGGTTCCGAGAAGTTCGGGGTTCGCAAAGCTGATGAGGGCAAAATACTCGGACAGGTCGTTCTGGATGGGCGTCCCTGATAGGATAACGCGTCTCGACACGTTCAGGTTGTTGAGTGCGTTGAAGGTCTGGCTGTCGCCATTCTTTAGACGATGCCCTTCGTCACAGAGCATGAGACCGATGGGGGCGTTTTTCAGCTCTTCCACGTTCAGGCGGAGAGATTCGTAGGAGACGATGATGACGGGCCGAGTGACTGAGCGGCCACTAGCAATCGCCCATTGGCGTAACTGGCGAGTCAATTCTTCCTTGGGGGTCTTGCCGTCAATGGCGAAGGGGGTGACAGCATCGGCCCCGAGCCACTTGGTGAGCTCGTTAGCCCAGTTCCGGACCAGGCTGGACGGGCAGGCAACGATTGCCTTCTGGATGGTCGGCTTGCCCGCGTCAGGCGACTGCTTCAGCAGGGTCCAGAGCAAGGCAATGCACTGCAGCGTCTTCCCCAAACCCATCTCGTCGGCCATGATACAGCCATTCGCCCTCTCGTCAATCATGCCCGTGACGCAACGATACATAAACTTCACACCTTCAATCTGATGCGGTCGAAGAACCTTTGCGAGTCTAGGATCAATAACGACGGGGACTCTGGGATGCTCTTTCTCAACTTTTTTCTTGATGCCCAAGATCTCAGACAGGCTCTTGTGGACGAGCGGAGCGTCAAGTTTCGTGGCGGGCTCCGCCGGTTTCTCAGCTTTCTCGTCGATTGGCTTCGAAACTTCCTTGATCTTGTCATGTATGGTTGGATCGTAGAGTACAATTGCGAATTCGCCGCTCGGGTCATGAAGGGGCTTCGCAACGAAGACAGCACCCTGTCTCAACCCCAGCGTCGGAGGCGGGCGATTCGGGTTATATGCAGCAGAGTTCTTATTGATGAGTGGGATGGCAAAGGCCTTCCGGAACACCTGAGACTTGTCCTTGACCTGATACGTGGGGAACTTGTTTGCGTCTCGGTTAGCTAAGGCCAGTCTATCCGCGTTGGTCCACGGCTTCTCTGCATCTGCATCGTCATCCCCGCCTGCGCCCTTGTAGTCAACCTTTCTCCGTTTCCGAGCCGGCCGGTCGGTGGCGACGGTTCGAGTAGCAGAGCCCGGGCATTTGAAGGGCCTGTGTAACTTGTCCAGCGACTGCGGCGTTGGAAATCGGCCGCGCGGGATGTTCTCCTTGTTGGAGTTTGGGGTCGAAACGGTGCCAGACCTGCCAACATGTCAATGTCATTGCTGCGTAAGATCAATCAATCCCTTCAAATTGTTGCTTACATGTTGCGTATTGTGTATCACGTCCTCGATATGAGGTTTTTCACACAACGCCTACAACCTTGCCGACAACCAGGGCGAAAGGGCGAAGTGACAAGAAACCGCAGCGAGGGGTATGTTGACTTTGGAAGGTGCGGTCGCGTCTCACCGCGTTGTCGAACACGAAAACTGGCGCGTCCTTGCGATGTCCCACGTGACTCGGTTCTGAACAAACGGCCAGGAAGGACCTGATTAGTAAACCCCATCAACCGCATTTTGCCGACATAGACCCAGAAACAAAATGGCAAAAAGCAGGACAATCACTGCATCTTGAGTGTTTCGGGTGTGTGAGTTTTGTTCACTGCTCAGTGAAAGCAATGAACAGACATGCAAAAAAGCCAAAAAAGTACTCCGCGGCCGGGAATTGAACCCGGGGCTCCGCGGTGAAAACGCGAAATGTTAGCCACTACACCACAGCGGATCTTTGTTTCATAGCATGACGAAATCATTCGTTATCAGTGGTACTCGACGGGCTACTCGCCACAAGTGGTCCTCATGTGACCTAAAGGTATCATTCCTTCAGGCCACCACTTCTTTCTAGCCTCACCATCAACAGCAGAACAGAGCAAGGGTCTTCAGACACAACTTTACCGGCGCGTTAAAGAGGGGTTGTGAATGCGAAAGGGAGGGCTGGAAGGGCGGCATCGAACCAACAGTATTTTATTTTTTATACAACAGACATTGAACTCTGGTTCTAATGAAAGCACGAGATCCAAATGCATCCGATTCTGACCGACCCAACCCCAAATGTGACATCATCCTCCAGCGAGGGTCCCTTAAACTTAACCCCACCAAACTCCACCTCGGCACCAGCATCACAGAAACGAGCCCATTCTCCACGAGGGCCATTGAATATCCCCTCCTCCCGTTGGAGAGTTTAACGAAGTCAGAAGTACCCTATCCCTTGATTATGATGCCTTAGAAGCCAGCCTGTTCGTCCCGTGCTCCCTTTTGCCCATTCCTAGGCCCAAACAAGCGAACCGGGGTCTTGACATCGATCTCGTCCCGGCTTGCCTACTATGTCTGCCGACTTCTGGGCCGGCTACATCAGCGGGGCAGCCGGGATTATAGTCGGTAACCCCTTCGACGTGATCAAAGTGCGCCTCCAAGCTGGCCGGGCCGCATCCGCCCCCCCTGTGGCCCCTCTCGCGTCATGTTCCACAGCGTCGTCAAGCCCAGCTCCTGTACGACCACACACCCGCACACCCCTTCTCCCCACCTCCCCGTACATCACCTCCTTCGAGTCGATCCCCCGCCCCTTCGCCGGCGTCGCAAGCCCCATCCTCGGCTACGGCGCTCTCAATGCCCTCCTCTTCGTCAGCTACAACCGCACCGAGTCCGCCCTCGGCCGCGCCTTCGGCATCAACGACCGCGCCAACGACCCCCGCGCTGGCGCCGTGACCTGGGCCGCCGGTGCCGTAGCGGGCCTCGCCACCTGGGTCGTCAGCACGCCCACCGAGCTAGTCAAGTGCCGGGCACAACTGGGCTCCCCTTCCTATCGGAGCTTGGACGTGGCGCGACAGGTCTGGCGCACCGAGGGACTGCGCGGGATGTACCTCGGTGGCGGAGTGACGGCTTTGAGGGATGCAGTCGGGTACGGGTTCTACTTCTGGACCTACGCGCTGCTCACGCGCGGGTGGGCTCGCGAGGGACAGGGCGGCGGCATCTATGCCGAGGCGGGGAGGGTGCTGTTCGCGGGGGGGCTGTCGGGAATTGCGACGTGGGTGAGCATCTATCCGCTAGATGTGATCAAGACGCGCGTTCAGGCGCAGGCGGTTGAAGGAGTGCGACCCGGTATCACGGCCAGGTTGAAGCGAATGGGAGCGTGGGAGGTGTACAAGCAAGCACGGCTGGAGGGTCGAGGCGTGCTGTTCAGGGGCTTGTCGGTTTGCTGCTTGAGGGCGTTCCTGGTGAATGCTGTGCAGTGGGGGGTTTACGAGATGGTTATGTTCGAGCTGGGCCAAGGGAAGTGGGCCAAACAATCAGATATAGAAGTTGCATTATAGACATACACGCCGTTAGCGGATTCCCGACATGATCGATACCAAATCTAGAAGTTCTAGCATATAGCCAAATCAATACAGCTCTCGCGGCCTTGGCCTGCTTCGAAGTCCACGCGTTCCTCTTTCCCGTGGCATACTATGGAGGGCAAGATGCCCTTGCATACGGCTTCTGGCTCGAGGAAGGGTTGGGATACCACAGCGGGACCGTAATCAGTCACTCCAAATGAGAACCTTCAGCGGTTACCGAAGAGGGACCTCACGGATCTTACGCAACTTGGCGGTTGGGAAGTTTGCTCGGATCCTTGGGAAGAGAAAGAATCCTAACCAGAGCCACAGTAGTTCCAAGGCCAGGCTGACGCCTGTCTCCATCGTCAGTAGGTAATTAGAAGTCGTTAATTCTAAAGCTTGGGCCGGGAACAACCCCCGACGTTCCGCCTCCGTAATAACGACCAACAAAGGTGACTCTTGTACAATCTTCAAGTCGCTGTCGCCCATAGCGCTCGTATCACTACCATGTTAGAACAAACGGCATCAATGATTCTAGTTCTCCGGATTTGGTGCTATGCTACCTAGCTGGTAATGTAAAATAATGGACCTTCCATGTTAAACTCCTGAACCCTGATGCGGCCATATATACCAGCGAGCAACACCGAAAGTGATAAGAATTGAGAAGCACGGAAAAGGAAAATTAAAGTAGAAAGCAACAGTTCGTCAGGGTATCTTTTGTCATACATGCAATCGTACCACGCCATGCCATGCTGTGAAGGTCTAACCGGGCTGGATGCACGGGGAAGAGAACAAAAAAGAGAGAGAGAGAGAGAGAAAGAGAGAGAGACGCCATGAAAATTGGAAAGACGCCATAAAACCCAATCTCGAAACTGGAGGCCATGCAATAATGTTGGGCAGCGCGGCCCACCGTGATACGCCAAGACAGGAGGAGGCTATCAAAGGAACCGTTCTGTCCAAACACCAAGGCCGAGATGTCGTAGTCCGCGTGTCGTCGTTGCAACTTAAACATGTCTCCATTTTTTTTTTCGATTTCTTTTCCGATTTTTGTCGCAAATATTTGAAATTCCTTAAGGAGTTGGTGGGTGTATCCCAGTTGAAAGAGTGTAGATGGTGGGAAGGGATTCCAGACCAGGAGATCAAATGGCGATTGCCAGTGTTGGTGCTTATTGGTGTGAGTCGAGACCAAAGGTCACTAGAAGGAAGGGACCGTTGGCCGTAAACTTCTTCAACATATCGGTGGCCGAGGTTATGCTGTTGTCTTATATCAAGCCTTGCAGTGTTGGGGTTATGAATTTGATTGCTCCAGTCGCCCAAGGGATTGATTGGAAGAACACGTCCAGCCGAAATTATTGTCATAGTACCATAAAGTACCTAGTTGAGGGTATCGAGGTGCTCTATTGAAGTCCCAATCGCGGGAGCAACATTGCCTCGAGCTTATCGTCGAGTGGCGTTGCGCAGAAATGGGAGACAGTTGAAAAAAAACCTGGGCGAAAACTGCACGAACAGAAATGGAATGAGGTTGAAAAGTCGTTGCCGAGAAATACGTCGAGCAAGCTGGTGGGTTCGGCAGTTGATACGTGTGATGAAGCCCACAGTGACAATCTCCGATCATCCATGAATCAACCCGCCGCGGTGGTGTGATGACTAGATCAGAATCCGGGTGCACCGAACCACGCAGCGAAGAGCTCTTCGGTGTACTCGTCGAGCTCGATCAGCCTGAAGCGGTCACCCCAGGTCTTGGTGAAGTTCGGGTCGCGCCATGCGGAGGAGATGCCCTTCGACCAGCCAATAATCTCGACATTCCAGCCGTTTTGGAGCAGCCGCTCTACATTCTTCTTGAAACCGTCGGAATATTCAGCCTCGGCGGCGTCGCCAGTGGCGAGTACAGCAGTACCGGGCTTGGCGTCCAGAACGCTCTGGAGCATTTTTAGGTGTAGAAGCTCGTCGACGCCTTGCTCGCCCTGCTTGAGCTGGCCGTCAAAGATTTCCTCGCCGGAGGACTCAGCGCCTGAGGTGGTCCAGCCGGCGTCGCCAGTGTTGCGGCGCGCCTTGGTCTTCTTGAGGGTAGGTGATGGGGTGGCCTTCGAGACTCGCTGGAGGATGTTCATCTCGTAGCCGAGATCCTGTGCCTGCTGCATGTACTCGGGCCACTTGCGGTTGTAGGTGTTGACGAGGGAGCCGGCAACGATGCGCTTCTCAACTGAACGGCCGCGCTCGAGCACGCAGGCAAGATGATCGAAAGAGAAGGGCGGGGCTTTGATCTTCTTGGCGACAGGAATGCCAAGCGCTAGCTTCAGGGAGTCGTAGAAGCCGATGGTGATATTGGACAGATCGACAAAGACGTGGACGGGGTTGGAGGCGGCAGGCAGATCGGCCTTCAGTTCCATGTCCTTCGTGAAGAGGGGGCCAATCTTGTGCAACAGCATCTTGGACTTATCCTCCCGGGTTGACAGGTAGCGCGGAGTGAGGCCATGCTGGCTTTCGCCTTGAATAACGTCGTACAAGGCGACGCCCTCAAATGGATGCTTCGCGATTAAATTGCACCTGAAGCGAGGAGTTGACCAAGGTACTCGACCCGTCTCGGAAGCTGCAGGCACAGGAGGCGTAACAGCGGGTTTACGAGTGGGTATGGGCAGAGTGCTGTCAACCGGGATTCTATTTGCCTCCCATTCGGCATCGGAGATGAATCGGTTTCCTGAGACAAAGGGGCGAATGATGCCCCGAAACGGGCGAATCGGGAGAGCCGCGCCGTTATCAGGAAACCTGCCGGGGACATGTCGGTTGTTGTCAAAGACAATGGCGGAAGGGGTAGTGGCGGCCGTCTTGTTCCTAGAACCAACAGGGGTGGTGGTGGTGGTGGAGTAGTGCACGCTCCCACCGGAGATGGAGTTCAAGGTCGTATCGCTGCCGCTGCCGCTGCCGTTTCCGTTGACTGGGGAATCAAATACGCCGGGCTGGTCGATGATGACCGGGGTCAAGGCATTGCCGCGCTGCTTGCCAGCGAGAGTCATGTCGTCGGCGACATCGGTGGCGGACCTAGACAGGCTCAGGACCGATTCCTTGGACACGCCCTCATAAACGGAGCGGACCGAGCGAAGGGTCGAGGTGCGAACTCCGGGGCCGTTTAGAAGTTCGTTCTTGACCAGGGTCTTCTCCTTGGCATTCTCCTTGGCTTGCTCCTGGGCGGAGGGCTTTCGCTTGAGCTCTTCATACTTGAAGTCGGTGCCAGACTGCGCCTTCATGAAGGCCTCAAAAATCTCGGCAAAATTGCCCAGATGGGGCGGCGAAGGCTGAGGGGCCACGACTGCGTGGATCGTCGTGGTAGCCATTTTCGAGTCGGTGATTTTGCTCATATGGCGGCGTGCCGGGATCAGAGGATTTTTTTTCTACCAATTATAGGCAGGAGGATATTTTTTTTGCAAGGGCAGGGCGATGGTGGGGAAGAGATGGGAAAGAAAAAGGGATATCGAGGTAGGTGAGGGAGGTAAGGTAGGTAAGATAGGTAAGGAAGTAGGTACGGAGTAGATGATGGTGGGTTTAGGATTATAGCAGGATTTTGTGCGGAGGAGGGAAGAGGATGTGTGGTGGTTGCCAGAGTTGTAGCATTTCAGAAAACTTTACAAGGTAGTCGGTCGGTAGGAAAGTCCAGAACTCGTGCGGTGGGGGGGAGTTCCGATAAGTTTGAACATAAAGCTCGAGAAGGTTCTGAGGCAGAAATCTGAGCTGACGATGAGTCGTAAAGTGAGGTGAGGTTCAAGTTCGCCCAACCCCTTGCATCCCCCACACTGGCAGGGGAAGAAATAGTGGGGCTCGGGTCTCTCCGCCCGACATTGACGTCGAATGGTTCGCAGATCAAAGCCGTTGTTGGAGTGGGGTAATCAGTACTTCCAAGTTCAGTGAACCTGTGCATGGAGCCTCACATGGCAGCCTCGTGAGACTGGAGTTCGCCGTGGCTTTCTTCCTCCTCTTTGCAGCCACATGGACACTTCATAGGCCACATTCCTGTACCCCATCTTCAAAAAATATGTGGTTTCCTCCCCACCCCCAGGGGCAATGGCGCATTACCACCACCATCAGCTTTTCTGTACCGGCTTCATGGACACTTGTGACACTTCCTACTCCTGCGACAGGAGGACTATGGTAGGGCTTCAGTTGAGGATCTGTTAATCTATTTCCGTCTTTCGTATTGTATCTTTTCTTCCGGCCATTTATTTCCAGCAATCCTGCTGCGTCATGTGAGGGGTTGCCCTCTTTGCTCGCAATCCCTTAGCCCTCGGGAGACAAGGCAAGAGAGCACGGAAAGAAAAGAGTGAAGCGATAGAAATACATAAAAAACACACGGAGAATAAAACCCACTGGGGAAGCCGCCAAAGGTGTAAACAAGCGGAGAGGAATAAGCAGAACGCCGGCGATCCGTATCGCCTCTCCAGAAAGACTAGAATCCCCCTTTCCACCAACCTTGCTCTCTGACCGATGTACTCCGGCAAGCAACGAAAGAAAGGCCGCCGATGAATCCGGCTGCCCTGGACAATATTATAACACGGTATCCGGCGAGTAATGATTCAGCTGTGGAAGGGACTTCACGCCCCGGCAATCCGCCTCTCCTCCCTTTCCGCCAGCTTCGCCTCCTCCCATCCCCTCAGGTCTTCCTTAATCGCTGCAGTGCCGCGATCCATCTCCTCCGACCACGCAAGGATGCCCTGAACGATCAACCTCCCCTCCTCCCTCAGCTCTTCGTCTCGCCTCTCCTTCTCCCTGCACGCTTTCTTCTGCTCCCGCTCCGCCTCGCGGGCCCGGGCCTCGTCCCTCTCCTTGCGCTTCCGCTCCCGCTCCGCACGTATGCGGCCGATGTTGGCGAGGTGGCTGGCGCTGTGGCCGAGGCCGCGGTACTCTTTTGCGAGGAGGTTTTGGGGCCGCTCTCGCGAGGGCGCTGCGAAGAACAGGATCCGCCCTTCGTCGTCACGGTGGTACAGCTTGCGGATCTCTTCGGGGATCGCGGCCTCGAGCTGTGGGTCCATTACCCGGTAGACCTCGTACGATCGAGCCGGCAGATTGTATTGGTTCGCATGCGCGTTGGCGTGGGTGTGGGGCATCACACCGACGCTAGGGGCGGGCACCATGGCCTGCCGAGAGGGAGTCATGGTGGCGGGGTTGAGGGCGCGGTGGTGGTCGTACGGCGGCATGCCTGGGCTTGGTTGCTGATAATGGGCCGGTTGCATTTGCTGCGGCGCGTACTGCGGGGGATAGCCGTGAGGTACGTACTGAGGGCCCTGTTGCAGCTGCGCCTGGGGATGCTGGACTTGGGCCGGCATGGGCTGGAGGTGGTGAACGGCTTGCGGGACTTGAGGTGTTGGTGTGGCTACCGGGCGGGCGGGCGCAAATTGCTGGACATAGTGCATCTGGTTTGGCGAAGGGCCCGGCACAGGCATGGAGGGGGGGTATGACGGTGTTCCAGTCATGCTGACGTCGCTCTTAACGGATGGGCGCCGCGTGGGGTCAAGGTGCATCGGGGGCCGCGTAGCGGGCGTTGGCGGAGGGGTCGGTTCCGGAGGGGGTGATTCCTATTGCGATGGCCACCTTGTTAGAGAGAATGATTTTTTACGGGCTTCGCAAACGAGTGATGGCTTGCAAACGGCCGGCTGCGGATGCTTGCGGGATAAAGAGCGGGGGGCGGGGATTTGGTTCAAGGTGGAAAGGTTGAAGGAGAACAAAAAAAAAAAGGGCAGGATGACATGAGATTGAGTGAAGAGGGTAAACCATCTCACTGCCTCAGTGGCTGCTCCAGTGACAAGGCTGCGCGTCGAAAGCAAGTGAGCTGATACCCCTGATACCTTTCAAGGGCTCGGGCAGAAAATAGGATTGGGAACGAGGCTGCTTGTTAAGGTGACGCGGCAAAACAATCAGAAACATGACCACTTACGTTCGCTTCTCGTGGGCGTCGATGGACCGCGCCAATCATCGGGGGCGCATTGGAATTCGCCCAGGTCGGCTTCGGAAGGGCGTCCGTCTCCTTCGCATCTTCCCTGAGCAGATGCTTGATGGGGCTAGGAACCTTCCTCAGCTTCCGCGGCACGGGAAACAGGTCCATCTCGTAATCCTTGTCGCGGACCTCGTCGGGCACGCAGCTCGTCCATGTCTTGATCTTGTTGAACTTGAACTTCTCCTCGTTGTAACGGGCCTCGCAGACATAGATGGCCTTGCCTTGGGGGAACCCTCTTGGCCGACCTTTGGAGTATCTGGTGATGAACATGACGAAGCAACGGTCGTCAATTTCCTCGATGCGGTGGTCACGATACTGGCCCGTCTTGACGACCTCGTTCTCGAAGAAGTGCTTCTCAAACCGATGGACCGTCTGCTCGGGGCGGTAGTACCAGCAGGCATTCACCCACTTGTGGCCAACACCATCCTGCCAGGTCCTATAAATCTGGGCAACAATAGGTTTCCGTGGGTCGTTGGGGTTGGCAATATGGACCCAGTCACCTATACAATGTTAGCCAAACTGTGCTAAGCTCCCCATCCCAAACAAAACAAGGCCTAAGGTGGTCCCTACCGACTCGCCAAAGCTCGCCCTTGTACTCGATGCTTGGCAGGGGAAGCCTCCCATCCTCATCCCGAAACTGGTCATCCGGTTTTGCCTTTTCTTGCGCGGCCAGAAGACGAGCCTGCTTCTGCAGCTCCACCGCGTCTTCATACACCTCGCTGGCTTCCTCGTTGTACTCCTTGGCATTCTCAAACATGAGTTCCAGATCGGCCAGGACTTCGTCGATGTGCTGGTACTTCTTGCGCTTGTGCTTCCTCTTGATCGTGTCGATGGCAATCGGGTTACTAATCGTCGTATAGTAGTCCGGGACCATCGCCTTGTCGGGGAGCTTCTCAAAAGGAATAATTCGCAGCTCCCCGTCCTCGTTCTTGAACTTGCGCAAGCCCTTCAGGAGGGCGTGAGTGCGAGCCTCTAGAGGAGTGAAGACCTTTCGAGGGCGACCGCGCTTCTTGTGCTGGTCATCGCCGTCATCGGCACGATCTCTCTTACTGCCGATGGACGGACGGCCCCGTCGTCGCCGTCGTCGGCCGCCCTCGTCGTCCGAGTCGTCATCCTCATCATCCTCATCGTCTTCGTCGTCCTCGTCTTCCGCCTCTTCGTCGTCCTCCTCGGCATCATATTCTCCAGGGGGCGGCGAATCTTCCACCGGCGGTAGCTCGCCAAGATCGGGGAGCTCGGCCTCCTCGGCTGTGATTTCGCCAGTGCCCACGTATTCCTGGAGCTTCTTCTTGAAAATCTCGCGCAGCCTCACTGCAGCTTCGAAGATGGGCGCGGATGGTCGGTTGTACACCTGCGCATTGTGGCATATCTGCGCGACGTCCCTCACGAATTGGCCAAACTCCGTATAGGTTTTCCTCATGACCTTCCCCTACTCGCAGATAGCATCAATTAGTTTCTCCGCCTAGACCTCGAGGTATCAGAAGCTCGGGGGAGACGTTACCCTTATTGTACTGAAGGCAATGGGTTCTTTGATCACGTCGAAGTAGTCTGGAAGTTGGCGCTTGTTCGGAATACGTTGGAATCCAGCAGCAATTTCTTGTCCACTGCGAGGCGGGTCAATCAGTAACGTTTCGAGAAGAGGGGCAGCAAGTATAGCGTAGTGCTGGGCTATAAACTTGAGTAAGTGGGATATCGGGGACTGCAACTCACTCTTCCTCGAAATTGGAAAGGTAATGCGCCGTCGTCTCGATCAGCTGCAGCATATCCCTTGGCTCTCGGCCGGACGCGCCAGGATCGAGGTCGTCGGGTTCGCCGTCGGCATCTGCCTCGCCATCCGCATCGGCCTCGGCATCCATTTCCGCGTCGTCTTCCTCTCCGGCGGCATCAGCATCCTCCATGTCGACATCCTCGTCGTCCACGCTCCGCTTGGCCTCGATCGACTCGCGCACCTCGATCGCGTCGCCGGGCATGGTCGAATCCTGTGAGAGTTTTTTTGCCTGTGGGCTCTTCCCTTGGTCGGACAAGGATTCACCTCTACTGGGCCGGGCGCGCAATGTTGGCATTACGACGGAAAGTAGTGGGGGAAATCAACAACGACAGAATCCACCTTGGTCTTGTCCAGTTTCGCGAAATACTAGCGAGTTTTAGCGCATCGGAAAGTTTTGGTTGGTTTCCACGCGACCAGTTCCTGTCAGGCACTTGGCGGTATTTTGGCAGCTGATATCACGTGGTGTAACAGGTGTCAAGAGTATAAGTCTCTGGAGAGGTCCGACATTGGGGGTCCCGAGAGAGTCATTAACCCAGCTGACATTGCCACCTGAGTGAGACAACTTTGGCCAAAACTTTTCAGATAGATAGATACAAACTATATATGAGAACTACACCGGGGGGCCACACAGCCAAACAAACAGATTTGTCGGATTGTGTCGCCATCAGCTCGAGAGTGACAAGCAATGGGGGTACTTTCGATGGCCCGTGCATCTCAGAGCTCCAACCCCAATCCCCCATTAATTATTCAAGATACTTGCTCGCACACACAAAGATTAGTACGCATTTATGTAACTGTCTAGATCAGATCGGGCAATATTCAGGGTCAGGGTGCAATCACTTTGTCTTCTTTCCGCCACTGGCAAAGCCCAAAGTGCCTCCCGCATTGTTGCACGGGATCATCCCCGAACTATTACCCCCATGTGAGGTCGTCCTGTCCTATGCGCTGTGGCATCAACGGTCGACTGAGTTCATCCCAAACAGCAATCATCGCCGTGACAGCGCCAAAATTGCTCATTCGTGTTCCTGTTAATTACCTTTGCTATTCACCGGAGCACAATACTCAAGTCGAGTTGACTCATGGTTTCCACCCTCGGTCGCAGCCTCGATACCTTCATATGTACTTAGGGAACGGCCAAATAAAAGACGCCCCTGAATCGAATTCTTCCCTTTGCCTCCTTCCCTTTGCCCACAGATTCAATCCTTCCGTTTCCCACAATTTTCATCACCCCCCAGGGTCCAGGCAAAATGAAGGTGCAAATACGGCTCCGAGCGCCAGACGGTATGGTGCGTCTTGAGGTCGACGAGGAGTCCAAGTTGGGCGATCTCGTCGAGCTCATCAAGGAGAAGACAGGGGTCAAGGACTGCTCCTTGAAATACGGCTGGCCGCTAAAGGCCCTGGAGCTCAGCCCTGCCTCGCTGCAAACCACTGTGCGAGACTTGAACTTAAGGGGAGAGACCATTGTCGTTGTTCCCCTCGAAGCGGAACCATCTCAGGGCGCAGCCGCAGAGCCCGTCAAGCAGAAGAAACAAGCGCCAGTCCAGGCCAAGCCCATGGAACCGGACGAGACCGTCGTCGAGTGGCCGGAGAGGGGCGGCTTCGTTGGTATGCACGACTCGCCACTCACGACGAAAGTCGAGATATGCTGATACGGTCGATGGAACAGTTCTCCGGGTCATGCCCGACGACAATAGCTGCATGTTCACTGCTTTCGGAGGCGCCATCGCGCTGGACGACCCCGCTAAGCACCTGCGCCAGGAGGTTGCCGACTACATCATCGCTCATCCGGACCAGTACAGCAAGGTCATCCTAGGCGATGATCCAGTTCGGTACACCAAGCGGATGAAGCAATCCGACACCTGGGGCGGCGCCATTGAGCTCAGCATCCTGTCCGACATCTACGACATCCAGATTTGCTCTATTGACGTTAAGGTTAGTTTGCCCCCTTTTTTTTGCGCAAAGAAAGGCTATTTTTGGTTCCCAGCCTAATGCCCCTTGGGGGACATCTAGTCGCTTCGAGTAGATAGGTTCGGGGAGAACAAGAGCACACGGTGCATCATCCTCTACTCCGGTATCCACTACGACAGGATAGCCTTCTCGATGGACCTCAGCTTCCCAGTCGAGGTGGACGTCACGAAGTGGGCGACCGATGACGAGGAGATGGTGGTGAAGGCAACGGAACTTGCCCAGAAGCTCAATCGACTGCACTACTACACCGACACCACGGATTTCGTTATCAAGTGCGAGGACTGTAACTGGATCGGCCAAGGTACCAGAGATGCTGCCGAGCACGAGAGGAAGACGGGCCATGTCCGCTTCGGCGAGATGACCATCGAGTAGGGCGACGGGGGCGAGGTTAATGGGGTGGGTAGGGCAAAAATGCCCTCCAGGCATATCTAGGCACCGGGTGGCCACTTGTCACTTGGTAGCATGGAGACATTCCATGAAGGGACATGGATGCCCAGCCACCTTGGAACAGGGCAAGACTACGACTTTATCACCGCGTTTAGCTAGACACCGTCATCCTGGGGTGATAGACTGCCGCATTATATACATTGTGGCCTATATATTCATCGTACAATGTGCCCGCTCCTCCGCATAGTACTCAATGCCGAAGCGTGGGTGCAACTATATCAGCTGATGCTTCTCGGTTGCGGATCTACCACATCCAGGGCATGTTCCACCACTCATCAGCCAGCTGAATGGTAAAGGAGGGAGCGTCTGGGCTTTAATTGCGACCCCTCTGCCCTGGAGCTACAACATGTGGACGACCGATTGTCGAGATGGTGATATATCTCGATTATTAGAAGAGCACCTAAAATAATCTAGCCATGTAGAACCCCAAGCCTAGAGGAACCCTTTGTCCCCTTGGTACCTTTTGCCGTAAACTCCATGCTCCATGCCGTCGAGCACCGTAGAGGGTATGATTATATTACAATTCATCAAGGCCAAAATTTCTCACCCCGAGAGCAAAGTGAGTATAAGGAAAGAGAACGGCAGTTACTGCTGCCCGAGTTCCTGCGACTGTTGTGATGGCAGGCTGGATTACTGCTGCGGCCAGGACGGGTATTGCTGCTGTTGTTGTTGCTGCGGTTGATGCTGCTGCTGCTGCTGCTGGTACGGTGGCTGGTATTGGGGTTGGGCCTGGTAGGTGGGATTCTGAGGCGGCTGCTGCTGCTGCTGGGGCGGCTGGGCTCTCCGGTCCGAGTCATCGTCGTACGTAACTTGATGAGCGAAGCCCCCCTGGTTCTCGCGCGCAGCCACGTCGTCTAGAGACTTGTAGTGATGACCGCCGCCCCTACCGCCCCGGCCGCCTTTCATCTGTCCGCCTCCGCGCTGGCCCCTAGATCCCCTGCCCTGGCCGCCCCGGAACCTGCCTTGATTCTGTCCCCCACGGCCCGCGTGGCTGGCCTGGTGGTAGTGCCTCTGCTCGTTCCTGTTGCCGGGGCCGTAGCCGCCGTGATTCCAGCCGTGCTGGCGGTGAGACACGTCATCTTCCGCCTTGTGCTTCCGCTTCAAGGCCTTGCTCGGGAAAAGGCTCTCATACTCGTCCTCGCCCGGGCTTTCCGGCTCAATGCGCAGGAGGACCTTCTCCCCGACGGTTGTCTCGAACACGAAAGACTTATCCATCGGCACAGGCTGCCAGTTCTTGATTTTCCCAGCGTCGATAGGCCGTGCGCCCTTGCGCAGCGCCAAAACTACCAGAGGGACGGGGTTGTCTGTGTGGAACTTGGCTGTTGGCGGCATGGGCTTCAGGCATGCTGCCCAGATGCTGTTCTCGAAGCAAGCCCACCCGGTCACCTGCCAGCTCATCTTGCTCCCCATACCGCCGACCCTATCCAGTATACTATTTGGACAGGGTCTCGGGCAAATCATGATGTTATTAGCATGGTACTTGAGCTCATTGTCCTTCATGGCCGGAGGGATCTGTGCGAGCGTAAGCAAGCGCTGCGTGTCAGCGCTCTGGATCAAATAGCCAGTATAGAAGACGGTCTTCTTGATCATGAGTCGGGCTCCTCGCGCCCCGCGGACTCGGTTATTTACGGCATCATTGTGAGCATTGATGAGGTGCTGGACCTCGGCCACCTCGACGACAGGATCGAGGTTTGTTGCCAGGTCAGCAACTTGGATGACTTCGGCGGTGATGGGGCCTCGCGTGGGCGTCCCACCAATGCCGTTCTGCTTCTTGTTATAGTCCAGCAGGAAGTCGCGGAAGCCCTTGACATGCTTCGGGCGGTCCTCGTAAACTCGAATCTCTTCGGCATGCTTGTACGTCTCCATCAAGGAGCCTAGGAAGATCTGCTTGAAGTTCATAGTCGTCGAGAACCGCTGGTTGTCAGGCCCTACGGCGGGCTTCAAGGTGATCAGGTCGAACTCAAGCCCCCTGCTCGCGGCCATCCGCTTGATCAGGTCACTAAACCCAGACTCGGAGCGTCCGGTGAGTAGGACGCAGAGGGCATCCTTCTGCTTATTACTGAGCTCCACCAGGTCGATAATCTTCTCGTTCCACCACCCTTCCCATCCTCGCGGCTCTTCCTTGACCAGACCTTCGCCGGTAGCGGCGAGGATGCGCGAGTCGTGCCACCAGCCGCCATTCACGAAGACGTCCGGGTTGGCGAGCGTACCTATGGTCGGCCCATTCCAGAGCTTGGGGTTCGGCAGCGGTGTCTTGAAGACTAAATTACTCGAACAATCGGGCGTCAGTGGTGGGAAATGTATTTTTGGAGTTTGGAGGAAGTCGCATGATCCTTACGGGTATTGTCAAAGTCATAGACATGTATGGCCTTGATCTTGTCCACAGCTATAGTGCTCAAAGAGTCAGCATTGGGGTAGCAAGCGTAGCAAACGTAGCACAAGCAGCAACAGCGAGTCCTGGCCGAGGCTTTTTGCTTTTGGAAAGAGCCGGCTGACCTGGGAGCTGCTTGTTTAGAATCGACCACCGGCCTAGTGCAGTGATTGTGTAGGTACGATGGCCGTTTGCAGGGCCGTTCGGCGCACCATTCGAGTATGAAGAAGCCATGACTCGGCGTGGTAGGGTGATGCGCGTGAATCTGGCTGCGACATACATAGGATGGGAGCAGGATCCAGGGATCCCAACGAGATGGCACTCTGATGAAGAAAGTGGTTCGCGATTTGCTGTGGTTAGCTCGCCAAGTTCCTGATTCTCCACAATTATCCACCCAGGCATGAGCTACATGATACATACATATATGGCATATGTGGTACATAGGCATTTATGCAATAATGCAAGATCATCGCCTTGTGATTACGTAAGGCCGGTTCCTAACCATGGCGCCGGCCCGAATGCCGGGCTCGGACCTGACGCTCGAAAAACAGGAGTGGAGCCGTGGACCCTTGAACGGGATCTGGAGTTTCCCAGCACGGAGAATTATCTTTCCATCCAAACACAGCCAGGATCTTACCCCAGATACTCCAACAAGACGAGGAACCCTCGCCCTCCCACCGTAGCATTCGGGGCGCCAAGTATTCTATTGAAAGCTTTTAGGATCCCCAACGGCCCAAACCCGCATGAACTGGGTATCACTAAGAGCTTCTAGGTAAGGCGGGTCGATAGTTCCATATGTATTGAAGCAGGGAGCTTCGAATCCTTGGATGACTTGAGCTACGTAATGGGTAGGTCGTAGATGATGTGGATATATAAAGCATCATCTGGGCCGCGAAGATTGCGGGGAGATCGAAGCTGTCTCTAAGCTCTTCATCCCAAGACTGTGGTCGTTGACTTGCCGGTAAACATGTTTTCCAAGTCATTTACGCCGTTGCTTCTGCTCTCCACGCTGTGCTCGGGCAGCCTCGGCTTGAAGACGTGTGTTGTGCCGTCCAAGTCCAAATGCGCGAACTATAACGGTACTGCCTCGGATTCCCCTGCAATCGCGAGAGCGTTTGCCGAATGCTCCAAGGACGCAATCATCGAGTTCCAAGAGGGTGTTGACTACAATGTCTTCTCCCCGATCAAGGCGACCGGCCTCTCCAACGTCATCATCTCCCTAAAGGGCAACCTGAACCTCCCGCAGGACATCCCCGCTGTCCAGGCCATTGTCGCCGCCGGTGGTGGCTCGGTGTACTGGTTCGACTTTGCGGGCGAGAACGTTCAACTTCTGGGGTCGCCAAAGGTGAGACGGGAGAATAATACTTCTCGTCGCGTATAAGCCACGCTGACGGGTTACAGATTACTACGGGTTGGATCAGGTCGTACGGACAAGCATGGTGGGATGCCAACCCCCCAGGCGGCACCGGTCTGATTGGACGACCGCACTTGATACGGTTCAACGTTCAGAATGGTATGTAATACGAGGCGAGGGCAAGGTACCTTCTAGACGCTAAAACCTGAGCTAGGTATCATTAAGCATTACAAGGCCTCGAAGCCCATCGCCTGGGGTCTGTCCATCAAGGGCAATAACTTTACCATTACGGACACCGTTGTAGATGCTGAATCGGATTCGTCATCCTTCCCCTTTAACACGGACGGCATCGGTGTCAGTGGGACCGACGTCACCATCAAGAACAGTGTTATCTACAACGGCGACGATGCGATTGCCATCACGGACGGGGCGCGCAACGTGTTGTTCCAGGGCGGCGTTATTGGTTACCAAAGCCATGGCATGAGCATCGGCTCTCTTGGCAAGGACCAAAAGGCGTTTGTGCAGGTTTCGAACATCAAGTTTGACGATATTACCGTCGTCAGTGCCGTTTACGGGTCTCGCTTCAAGTCATGGATGGGTGGCCAGGTAATTGATTCTCCTCTGTCTCTCTTCTCTCGACATACTGTCCTTCTCTACTAACCTAAGCCGCAGGGACTCGTGAGCAACATCACCTGGAGCAACATCCGGCTCTATAACGTCACCTTCCCAATCTTCGTGACGCAGACCTATTCCGACCAAAACAACAACGACGGATCAGAACGGCCAAACAACTCATCGGTCAACATGGAGGGCTTTACCTGGGAGAACTGGACGGGAACAATTAACACCTACAAGCCCGGCGACGGGTCCTGCGTGACTGATGTAAGTTCATTGATGCCGACCCCTCTCGGAGGACGACCTTTTCTTTTCTTTTTTGTCTTTTGCTGACGACCGTCCCTAGCCATGCTGGTACGACGTTGGGCTCCCCAACCTGAAGCACACCGAAGCCCTCATCATCGAATGCAACACTGAGGAATCCTGCAAGAACTTCGCTCTTAAGGACATCCAGATTTACCCCCAGAGCCTAACGCCGCCAACCCAAATTTGCATGAACGCCATGGCAGGGCTGAATCCCAACCTGGGGATTTCGTGCAAGAACGGAACCTTCGCTGCCCTGTAAATAATATCCCATACGAGTGATTGAGGAGGTGGTAAATCAGGACATGTCTATCTCTGGTGCTTGTTGCCTCGCGGGTCCGTTGTCAGTCCACAGCCCGACAGCGGCGTCGGCGTCCTTGTGAGTGTAGGGCTCAAGCAGCTGCTTGACTCTTCAGAGGTCGGCCATATTAGTTTCATCCTCACAAATAGTAGATAATATTTAGTTGTGCTCATCGAATCTCTGCTTACCTTCGTTTGTGCGGCTTCCCCTTTCGGTGATCAACGAGGCTGACTTCGGTCTCGAACCACTTGGCGCATTCTATGCAGTAATGCTTTCCTAAGCCAGGCAGTTCTTCGGCAGCCTTGGCTTCTTTGAAGAGCTCAAGATGCCTTGGCGAGAGGAGGTCTGCCTTGATCTGGTCCACGTCTCTGAAGCAGATTGTTAGTTATCGCTAGCACATCGGACTCGAGAATGCAGGCTTTTCTCTACCTCGTCCGCCTCCGAGTCTTGGTTATTGTGCGTTTGTTTGTGACACCCATTTTTATTTCCTATTCCCGGGTTATGAAATACCCGCGATAAAAGGTAGTAGAGTGTGTTGGGTAGACACTTGGGCTATTCTTTCCTCGAGGGAATCCGTGTGCTTCGATGGATTAGGTTTTTCGGTGGTGTCGCTTTGGAAAATCTACTCTCCATGATGCGGAAAATTATTGCACTAACGAGGCAATCTCCGTCTCCGCATCCGGCCACTCCATGTGGTCTGTGCATCACAGGTGCCCCCGCCACCGGGCCGGCACATCTTCAACTAGTCACACTCCGTACTCCAGGGTAGCTTTCTATCTCCCTGGTATCTTGACTTGGTGAAAATCGCCACAATGGTGACATCTCCTGGGTAGGCTATACCGTAACAGACATGGCCAGCAGCAGTAAGATCAAGCAAAGGCATCAGCTTGATCAGGGTAAGATAATCCAAGGTAACGGCTTGATTCAATTCCACGGTAAATAAATCGAACCCAAGTTACGGCGCGCCGGCAACTGCTCCTGTCCGCCTTGCCAAATGTTTACCGGCCTGGCGACACCTGTCGCCCAAAGATATGTGCACTTGTGGAGTCAGGCATGTCAATAAGGTACCTTTCCTACCTACCAGCTACCTAGGTACCTACCCAATTGACTTGCTTCAGGGGTAGACACCCCATATTCAACAAAATCCTCTCGAGCTATGAGATTTAAACAAATCTCTTCGTCTCTACTTCTCCTCTCTCGTGACGGGTCTCTATGTTGGAATCTTCGATGGAACAAAGTATCGGGTTCCTCTAAGATATGCAACTACGGAAAGACCTTACTGACTTACATATCTGCTTCCCCTACGGCTGGCAAGGACCCTTACAAACACACCCCAGAATTCTTCTCAACCGAGACAAGCAGTTAAGATGGTTCAACCAACCCCCAAGTGTCACAGCAGAAAAGGAGGGCCCATCAGGGGCCCTGATAATCTTACCAAGGACCGGAGGATCCCTGTCGGACCTCACATATAACAATAGGTAGCCACATGCCCCTGGAATCGAGGGAGGACAGTCAATCTCCATCCACCATAATCACTTGTTACACGTTGCATTACGCGCCAGGGTATGACAAGTCTTAAGCCGAGTACGGCACTGAGACCACCTACAGCAGCGCATCATATTTACCTAGCTCTAGCATCTCCCCACTCGTCCGGCAAGTGATTGTTGACGACCTCTAATGTTTCCTTCACGAAGGCGCCTCTCTTGACGTTCTATTGAGCCATCTTGGCTGCTCGTCTGGAGTGTTTTGTTGGGGGCCTTAGTCGGGTACCCGTAGGGGAAATAGGGGAATAGAATTGCCGCTGGGCTTTTCAAATACAAGGTATATGGCCTACATCTTGTAAACATTCTGTGGAGAGACTCTTGAAGTAGGCGATCGTTGGCGGGACCTTTGCTTGGGGAATATCAAATAGACCAGGAGCGAAAGTCGTAGGGCGACTACTCTGCTAAGTGACGACGGCCTCACTGCCTTCCTGATTGATTCACTGCCTTTGGTTAGCAGTCGTCAGATATCTAGCGGCCCGGACCTACTTGCTGAGTACAGACCCTCGGCACGAATAGCTGGACGCGTATTATCCTAGGTAGTGAATGGATGTGCATACCCAGGCCAATGGTCTATGGGCCTCACCAGTTCTATGACCAAATGGAGCTCCTCATTGACATCACTGGCAACACCGCCATTTACCCATGCCGAGCTGAAGTCAGTTTAAGGAACGGACGATTGGGGATATCCATGCCTTTTACGCCGTTGCCACCGAGGATAGCACCATCGTGAGATGGCAAGTCGGACGCCGGCGTGTTGCAAGTCTGTAGCAACGAGCGCCAGCACTAGGACTTGGTGCAGTGTCGCCACACACAAACTCAGGAGATGTACGGATATATACTCTGGAATTGAATCAAGCTGCTACCCTGGACCAAGCTGCTACCCTGGACCAAGCTGCTACCCTGGACCAATCTGTTACCCTGGATCAAGATCTTACCCTGGATCAAGCTCTTATCCTGGATCAGGCGCTTACCCTGGATCAAGCTGTTACTCCTCAGGCCTAAAAAGCGGCTTTGACTCTTTGCAAGGCTTCGGACCCAAGGTGAGTGAGGGTCATTAATTCGCAAAAGGGGCGGGTACCTCTTAAGCCCGCGGAACTATACCTAAATCAGAGGTAATACCTATTTTATACATGCTACAACTTATTTGCATTTTTATGATTACTGTAAGGGATGCTTAAATAAAATGTAGATAACGCTGCTTTGTGAAGTAATAGTCATTTTGCTACTCTAGGGAGATGCCCCTAGCCAAGAGTCAGAAGCTGCTCTTTAGGCCTGACGAGTAACAGCTCGATCCAGGGTAAGAGGTTGAGCCAAGGTAAGAGGTTAATCCAGGGTAAGAGGTTGATCCAGGGCAGCAGGGTCCAGGGTAGCAGCTTGATTCAATTCTAGGGTAAAATATCTTCTGAGCTCGTGCGTGAGAACACTGGCGGTTACATCCCCCAAGCTGTGATGGTGTCGTCAATTTGGTCGCCCTGGTTATTGACTCGCTTGTCCTGATTGTTCGATGTCTTCTGTAGCAAATCGATGTGGTCGCGAGGTAAGGCAGTCGATCCAAAGTATAGCTACGGCCTGTCGGCGACTGCTCCTCCCCTTCGACATGCCAAATGCCCACCGGCCCGGCGACACCTGTCGCGGATCGACATAATGCACCTCGAGCCAAATAAGTCAATTCGCTCATGCTCCAAGCGATAACAACTAATTAGTAATCACTGTGGATGAAGTCGTTAATGGTGGAGAAAAAGAGTAGCATGTGAAGGTCGGGTCAGCTGGGGGGGGGGGAGGTTGCACAAGCTGCACCCAAAAGGGCATTTCCCCCAACAGTTCACGACGCAGTATCCGGGCCGGGTCTTGTAGATGTCAATCGACATTCGGGACGGCCTCGGCGACGATTGCAATTCTTACTTTCGAAATCCGACCGGTTTTGCGGTCCTGGCTTGGTTACGGAGCTAACTGTTCTATCTCCTTCGTAACGCCTTCTCGCCGCCGAGGTGAAGCTACATGCAAAGCTTGGGACCCACTCTGGCTGGTCTCCAGGTCAAGCAAATTTTGGGCCGGAGAAGGGGAAGCAGGGGGAAAAGCAGGCGGCA
>Ga0164242_10000715_pt1 | contig 40107 bp, 34 predicted proteins | sample OricomgcompostMG_FD_108783 | JGI IMG/M metagenome (GOLD analysis project Ga0164242, IMG submission 108783) | Miracle-Growth compost microbial communities from Emeryville, California, USA - Original compost - Miracle growth compost (MG) ... | reverse complement strand
GCGATTTCTATATCGCCCCCCTCGCTGCCCCATGGGACTTCCAACCGCAAGGCAGCTTTTTACTCGGCCACTGCCATTGGAGGTCCCTTGAGTTGCACAAGCATCATAGCGCGCTGGGGCTAGCCGCCGCCCCTATCAAGGCCGCCACCGGCCTTGAGATCGCCTTGGGCCGCCCGGCCCAGCCGGTCACGCTCATTCGCCCGCATGCCGCCTTGCGCGCCGCCCGCTTCTTTTCGGAGAAGTTTCCGGGCCGCTCGCTCTATGCGGTGAAGGCCAACCCCTCGCCGGCGCTGCTCGAGACGCTGTGGGCGGGCGGCATCACCCATTACGACGTCGCCTCGATCGCCGAGGTGCGGCTGGTGCGCGCCACCCTGCCCGAGGCCGTGCTGTGCTTTATGCACCCGGTGAAAGCCGAGGAGGCGATCGCGGAGGCTTATTTCACCCATGGGGTGCGCACCTTCTCGCTCGACAGCGAGGAGGAGCTGGCGAAGATCGTCCGCGCGACCAAGGGCGCGAGCGATCTGACGCTGTGCGTGCGGCTGCGCGTTTCCTCCGATCATTCCAAGCTCAGCCTCGCCGCCAAGTTCGGCTGCGACCTCAACGAAGCGCCCACGTTGCTGATGGCGGCCCGTCAGGCGGCGGACGCGCTCGGCATCTGCTTCCATGTCGGCAGTCAGGCGATGAGCCCGGCGGCCTATGCCGAGGCGATGGGCCGGGTGCGCGCGGCGATCGTTTCGGCGGCGGTGACGGTGGACGTGATCGACGTCGGCGGCGGCTTCCCCTCCTGCTATCCCGGCATGGAGCCGCCGCCGCTGGAAGCCTATTTCCACACCATCCACGAGGCGTTCGAGGCGCTGCCGGTCAGCTACTCGGCGGAGCTGTGGTGCGAGCCCGGCCGCGCTCTGTGCGCCGAATATGCGAGCGTGCTGGTGCGCGTGGAAAAGCGCCGCGGCGACGAGCTCTACATCAACGACGGCGCCTACGGCGCACTGTTCGACGCCGCGCATATCAGCTGGCGCTTTCCCGTCGCGCTGGTGCGCGAGGGCGGCAGCTGCGCCAGGCCGATCGGCTTCAGCTTCTACGGGCCCACCTGCGACGACATGGATCATATGGCGGGCCCCTTCGAGCTGCCGGCCGACACCCAGGCCGGCGACTATGTCGAGATCGGCATGCTCGGGGCCTATGGCTGCGCGATGCGGACCCAGTTCAACGGCTTCGGCGCGGTCGAGACGGTGATCGTCGAGGATGAGCCGATGGCCAGCCTCTACGCGCCCGCCGAGGCGGAACCCGAAGTGGCCGGCCGCGTCGTCACGATGTAGGATCTCCCGCTTGCGGGAGGGGCCGGGGGAGGGCATGTCCGCCCCCACGCTGTCCTTGCGGCCTTTCCATTCCCTCCCCTAACCCCTCCCCAAGCGGGAGGGGGATTATTGGAGCACCCCATGACCACCGAAACCCCGATCAACGACACCCGCAAGACGGAACTGCTCGCAACGCAGGTCGAGCATGTCGATATCACCAGCTTCGACGCGCGCCCGATCGTCGATGCGATGAAGAAGATGAGCTTCACCTCGCGCGATCTCGGCCGCGCGGCGGAAATCTACAACAGGATGCTCGCCGACAAGGATTGCTCGATCGCGCTGGTGATCGCGGGCTCGACCTCGGCGGGCGGCTGCATGGATCTCTATGCCGAGCTGGTGCGCAACAACATGGTGGACATGATCGTCGCCACCGGGGCCTCGATCGTCGACATGGATTTCTTCGAAGGGCTCGGCCACAAGCATTTTCAGGCCAAGGAAACCCCCGACGATGACACGCTGCGCTCGCTCTACATCGATCGCATCTACGACACCTATATCGACGAGGTGGCGCTCCAGGATTGCGACCACACCATTCTGGAGATCGCCAACAATCTCGCGCCCAAGGCATACAGCTCCCGCGCCTTTATCCGCGAGATGGGCCTCTGGCTGACCAAGAACGGCAAGAAGGAGAACAGCCTCGTCAAGCTCGCCTATGAGCATGACGTGCCGATCTTCTGCCCGGCCTTTACCGACTCGTCGGCGGGCTTCGGGCTCGTCAAGCATCAGGTCGATGCGATGAAGGCGGGCAAGCCCTATCTCACCATCGACTCGATCGCCGATTTCCGCGAACTGACCGACATCAAGATCAAGGCGGGCACCACCGGGCTGCTGATGATCGGCGGCGGCGTGCCCAAGAACTTCATCCAGGACACGGTGGTCTGCGCCGAGATCCTCGGCCACGAGGTCGATGTCCACAAATATGCGGTGCAGATCACGGTGGCCGACGTGCGCGACGGCGCCTGCTCCTCCTCGACGCTCCAGGAGGCGGCGAGCTGGGGCAAGGTGTCCACCGCGATGGAGCAGATGGTCTATGCCGAGGCCACCTCGGTGATGCCGCTGCTGGCCAGCGACGCCTATCACCGCGGCCATTGGCGCGGCCGCGAGAAGCGCGCGTTCAGCAAGATGTTCAGGGATTAATCCTGCTTCGCGCCTACTGGCGCTTTGTTTCAGCGGTTGGAAATGTTCAGCGTAGCGGCGGCCGTCACTGCCTACGACGCCGCCTCGCCGGAAGAGTTCTCCTGCGCCGCCGCGAGCGCGGCGGCGAGGCTTTCAAGGGTGTAGGGCTTGGCGAGCAGCCGTATGCCTTCATTGCCGGCGGCGGCGGCGGCGGTACTGTAGCCGGTCATCAGCAGGACGGGAGCGCCCGGCCGCCGCCGCCGCCATTCGCGGGCGAGATCGAGGCCGCCCATGTCTCCCGGCATCACCATGTCCGAAAGCAGCAGATCGAAATGCTCTCCGCGCGAGAGCGCCGCCATCGCCTCCGCCGCGGAAGCGACGCGAAGATGCTCATAGCCCAGCCCGTCCAGCATCTCGCCGACGAAATCGGCGACATGATCATCGTCCTCCGCCATCAGCACACGACAGAAACGCGGCGTCCTCTCGGTCCCGCACGCAGGCTCAGATATGGCCGTACGCGATGGCTCGGCGAGGCTGCGCGGCAGCAGCAGCGTGACGGTCGCGCCCTCGCCCGCCTCGCTCTCGATCGAGACGCTGCCGCCTGAGGAGCGCGCGAAACCGTAAACCTGGCTCAAGCCCAGGCCGGTGCCCTTGCCGACGCCTTTGGTGGTGAAGAAAGGCTCGAACACCTTTTCGATCAGCTCGGGCGCGAGGCCGACGCCGGTGTCGCTGATCGAAAGCCGCACCATATCCGCGCCGCCCTCCTCGTCGCCCGGCTGGTTGGCGGCGGCGATGCGGATGGCGCCGCCGTCGGGCATCGCGTCGCGCGCGTTGACCGCGATGTTGAGCAACGCGACGTCGAACTGCGAGGGATCGACCTCCACCGGCCACAGGCCTTCGGGCAAGGCGAGCTCGACCGCGATGTCCTCGCGCAGCGATCGCTCCAGCAGATCGTGTAGGCCCCGGATATGCCGGGCGAGATCGATCGGCTCGGGTTTGAGCGGAGAGCGCCGGGCGAAGGTGAGCAATTGCTGGGTGAGCCTGGCCCCGCGCTCGATCGCTTCGCGAATGCCCGCCTTGAGCCGCTCCCGGCGCGCCGGATCATCCGTCCGATCCATCAGCTCGATACCACTGGAGGCGACCATCAGCAGATTGTTGAAATCATGCGCCACGCCGCCGGTGAGCTGGCCCATCGCTTCCATCTTCTGGGCCTGGCGGAGCGCGTCCTCGGCCTGACGGCGGCCCTCCGTCTCCTCGCGCAGCCGCCGGTGCGCCTCGGCGACCGAGGCGTAGGACGCGCCCAGCACCACGATCAGCAGCGAAGCCATGACAAGCACGATGGCGATGCCGACATAGCGCAGCACGCGGCGCGTCCACGGCTCCAGCGCGGCGCGCAGATAGACCGAACCGAGCAAAGTGCCGTTCTGCGCGACCGGGGCGGTGGCGATCAGATCGCCTCCCGAAAAGACGGGCGGGGCCACCGTGATCGCGCTGGGCAGCGGCCCCCCGTCGCGCACGAAACCCGCGCGCAGCCGCCCGTCCATGCCGTAGGCCCCGACCGCCTCGACTTCCGGATTGGCCTTCATCGCGCCGATATATTCCTGCATCGCGCTCGCATCGTCGAAGGCGAGCGGCGCGGCGACGCTGCCGGCGAGGATACGGGTCTGCACCGTCACCGCGCGCACCTTCTCGGCGCGGGCGATATGCTCGTTGTGAAGCGCCAGCAGCAGACTGGCGACGAGCAGCCCGATCGCGATCGCGATCGAGAGGCGCGGCGTGGCGGCCAGTCTGCCGGCCCATCGACGGAGGCGTGAGCGCGGGTCCATGCTAACGCTCCACTTTCACGGCCAGCCCCAGCAGCTTGGAGCTGATCTGGAGCCCGCTCGCCTGGGCGGCGGCGGCATCGATCGCGAAACGCACCCGCCCGCCCTGCATCACGAAGCGGATCATGCCGCCGTTCACGCCGTGGCTGCTGTCGGTGACGGTGAGCACCGGCGCGCCCGAAGCCGCCTTCAGGGCATCCGTGGCGCTCTGTCCCGCCGGCTTGCCGACGAACAGGATCTGGCAGGCGGAAACATCGTCCGCATCAGCGGTCGCGACATGGACGATTACGATCGGATGGCCCTGCACCTGCTGGCCGCGGGCCACCTCGGTCAGCACACCGTCGAACGGATTCTCACCCGCCACGCAGATGCGGAAGGGACTGTCCGGCTTGGGAAAGCTGCCCGCGGGCCATTCGACGAAGGGTGCGAACTTGGTGAGATAGCTCGCCTTCACCGCCCATTCGAGCGAGGCCGGCCCCGCCTCCGCCGCCACGCCGATCGATGACAGGGCGATGAGCAGCAGCGCGGCGCGGAACCGCCTGGCGCGCGTGCTCAGAAGCGCCATTTCACCCCCGCCAACGCCTCGCGCGGGATCATGTCGCTCGCAGGATATTCGAGGTGGCGCGCGTGGAGCAGGTTGAAACCCGAAACCGAAAGCTCGATGCCGGGCGTAATCGTCCAGCCGAGCCGGGCGTTGAGCTCGGCGTAAGCGGGCACATGCGGAGCGGGCAGCGCTCCGATCGCACGGAAATCGGCGTCGAGCGTAAGGCCGCGTCCCAAATTCATCGAGGAGCGCAGAAAGAATTGATGGCCCGGATCATCGCCGAGCTGCTCCGCACCCAGCACTTCGACCGATCCAGGCGCGAAATGGAAATGCTTGCTCAGCAGGTTCACACCCGCCGAAATCGTCCACCAGTGCGCCGCCCGCCAGTCGCCCCAGGCCTCCAGCCCGTAGCTGTGGCCCTCAAGCTTGTTGCCCCAATAGATTGGAAAGAAGGTGACGGGCGTGATCTCGACGCTGCGCAGATCGTCATAGACATTGTAATAGCCCGAAACCGAGAAGGAGATGGTCCGCGCCGGCTGGAGCCGTGCGCCGAGCTCATAGGCGGTGAGCTTCTCGGTGCGAAAATCGGGCGAGCCGTGGAGCAGGACGGCATCACCGGCTTTCTCCACCACATCCTCGTCGAACGGCGTGGGCGAGCGCACCGCGCGTGATACCGCGCCCCAGAGCAGGGTGGTGTCGTTCGGTTTCCAGGAAAGCCGCGCGTCGGGCAGCAGGCTCACTCCGGCGTAAGGATCGTCCTCCAGCTTGACGCCCGCGGTGAGCGTAAGTCGGCCAGTGATCGGCAGGCTGTCCTGCGCGAAGATGTTGCCGAGCAGCAAGGTGCGGCGCGGCGGGACGAAGCCGATGGAAGCCGTGCCGACGATATTGTAACGGCTGGCGCGCACGCCGCCGCCCCAAACCAGCATGTTGCCGCCGCCGAGCGGCAGGCTGTGCTGGAGATCGAGATCATAGGTGTCGACGGCGAAACGGCCGCCCTGATGATCGGTCGCCCGCGCCGCGCGATCATAATAGGCCTGCACCTGGAGCGAGGATCCGTCGGCGGCGGCGCGGTTCCAGCGGGCGGTGATGTTGCGGCCGGAAATATGCTCATCCGCTCCGCCCGGATGCGCTTCGGTCCCGCCATAGGCGTCGCCCTGCAGCGTGAAGGCGTCGCGGGCGTTCGGCGTCCAGTCGAGGCGGAAGCCGCCCTGGATGCGCGACCAATCGTCATGCGCGGGCGCGCCCGAAGGATCATGCGTCTGATCCTCGTCGATGCCGCGCACATAGAGGCGATAGTTCAGATCGGCGCCCGCCGCCCCGCCGTAGCGCGCACTCGCCGTTCGCTCGAATCCGCCCGCCTGGACGTTCACGAACGCGCCCTGCGTCTCGCCCGCCTTGCGGGTGATGATGTTGATGACGCCGTTGACCGCGTTCGCGCCCCACAGGGTGGCGCCGGGCCCGGAGATGACCTCGATCCGGTCGATATCTTCCGGCAGCACGTCCTGCATGTCCCAATAGACGCCGGAATAGAGCGGGGTGTAGACGCTGCGCCCGTCGATCATCACCAGCAGCTTGTTGGAGAAGTTCTGCGCCGCCGTGCTGCCGTTCAGCCCGCGCGCGGTGATGACATAATTGCTCGCGCTGGTCCGCATCACCTCGAGATTGGGGGCGAGGCGGAGGATCTCGGGCAGGGTCGTCGCGCCCGATCGCACGATATCGTCATGGGTGATGACGTAGATGGCGGCGGGCGCGTCGCTCAGCGGCTGGCTGGTCTTGCTGACCGAGGAGACGTCGATCGCCGCGAGCTGGCTGATCGACATGGTGCGCAGATCCTCGATCGACTGCGCATGCGCCACGCCGCCGGCCGCGAACCAGGCGGCCGCCGCCCCGACGCCATATCGCCAAACGCCCCTTGCGCGCCCCACGCTACTCCCCCTGTGATGAGCCGAAAACCTGTGCATTGCGATCCGGTTCCGACGCGACCGCCTGCGATGATGTCCGGCTGGAATAGCCGCTTATCCGTTAACGTCTCTTAACCCTGATCCCTGAGCCGTCCGATGGTGGCCATCGCCGCCGCGGGCGCGCGGACCTTCGCGCCGTTGATGTAGAAGAGGAATACATCGCGGGGAGCGGGCTCGCCGGGCTGATCCGGCGCGACGAGCGGGAAGACATCGCCCGGCTCTCCCCTCGCCCAGCATCGCGCCTCGGCCGCCCAGCGATCGATCTCGGCGGCGGAATAGCCGGTCGGCTCCTCCTCGCGCGCGGTCATCAGCCGGGCGTAGCGGACCGGCCCGCACGCGTCGCCGATCACTGGAAAATCCGGGCAATCGGTATGCACGATCGAAACCCCCGCGCCCCGCGCCAACGCGACGAGGGCCGGATCGCGGAAACTTGCGTGCCGCACGTCGAGCACATGGGTGAGCCGCAGCCCGTCGCGGAAGGGCGGCAGCAGCGCGAGGAAGGCGGCGAGGTCGTCGGGATCGAAGCGCTTGGTCGGCGGGAACTGCCACAGGATCGGGCCGAGCTTGTCACCCAATTCGGTGATGCCCTGGCCCAGGAACTTTTCGATCGAGGCCGCGCCCTCCGCCAGCACGCGACGGTTGGTGCAGAAGCGCGAGGCCTTGAGGCTGAACACGAAACCCTCCGGCGCGGCCTTGGCCCAGGCGGCGAAGGTGGCGGGCTTCTGGCTGCCATAATAGGTGCCGTTGACCTCGATCGCGGTCAGCCTGCTCGCGGCATATTCGAGCTCGCGCGATTTGGGCCATGTTTCGGGGAAAAACGTCCCCCGCCAAGGTTCGTAGGTCCAGCCGCCTATGCCGACCCGGATGGTTCCTTGTGCGCTCATCGCGCCATGCTGCCGTGCGCGCGCATCGGCGTCGAGTCCTCGATTGACGAAAACCCGCCGATAACATTTGATAGGCGCGAACGGGGGTGGGGATGCTCCGAGTCGCCGCGTTCGCCATGATCGCTTGCTTTGCCCTCGGCGGCTGCGTCTCCGAGAGGATGGCGATGCTCGTCGGCCATCCCGTCAGCGAGGTGGCCCACCAGTTCGGCGTGCCTACCCGGATCGTCGAGTTGCCCGACGGTTCCCGCCGCTTCGTCTGGTCGATGAACGCCACCGGCGGAAAGGGGCCGCCTCCACCCACCGAATTCCGGCCGGTGGGCGAATTCCGCACCCAACGTCAACGCTATGATCTCGGCGGGCTCCCCGGCGGCGCCTGCTTCTATTCGTTGATCGCCCGCTGGGACGCCCAGCGCCAAGACTGGATCGTCAGCCGGGTGGCCGATCCGACCTTCCTTTGTCTTTGAAGCGGCATCGCCCGGCATCGCTCCAGCATGGTTCCGGTGAAGCGAGATCTTAAATGGTGGTTGGTTTCGGGAGCGGCTCAGGCCGCCACCCTCTCGCTCGCCGCCACTGTCTCCTCGATCCAGCCGCCGCCGAGCACGCGGTCGCCGGCATAGAGCACCGCCGCCTGCCCCGGCGCGACGCCGTATTCGGGCCTCTCGAACCGCACCGTCTCGCCATCGAAGCGGGCGGGGACGGGCTTCGCCATCGAGCGCACCTTGGCGGTGAGCTGTCCTTCGAACGGCCCCAGCCGGTTGACCTCCGACAAGCGCGCCGCACCGACCGCCAGCGCGCGGCGAGGGCCGACCACCACCCGGTTCGCGTCCACGTCCAGCCGCACGACGTAGAGCGGCTCCGGGCTGCCGCCGATCTCCAGCCCGCGACGCTGGCCGATGGTGAAGTGGATGAGCCCGCGATGGCGGCCGAGCACGCGCCCGCCCTCGTCGACGATCTCGCCCGGCGTCGCCGCCTCGGGGCGGAGCTTGCGGACCACGGCGGCATAGTCGCCGTCGGGCACGAAGCAGATATCCTGGCTGTCCGGCTTGGCGGCGACGGCGAGGCCGAGCTCGGCGGCGATCTCCCGCACCCGCGCCTTAGGCAAGCCGCCCAGCGGGAAGCGCAGGAAATCGAGCTGCGCGGGCGTGGTGGCGAACAGGAAATAGCTCTGGTCACGCGCCGGATCGGCGGCGCGGTGCAGTTCCGGCCCATCACGCCCCTCGACGCGGCGGACATAATGGCCGGTCGTCAGGCAATCGGCCCCGAGCTCGCGCGCGAAGGCGAGCAGATCGGTGAACTTCACCCCCTGGTTGCAGCGCACGCAGGGAATGGGTGTGCGGCCGGCGAGATAATCGTCGGCGAAGCGATCGATCACGCTTTCGCGGAAGGCGCTCTCGTAATCGAAGACATAATGGGCGATGCCGAGCCGGTCGGCGACGGCGCGCGCGTCGCGGATATCGCGACCGGCGCAGCAGCTCCCCGCCCGGTTCACCGCCGCGCCGTGATCATAGAGCTGGAGGGTGACGCCGATCGTCTCCGCGCCCGAGGCGGCGGCGAGCGCCGCCACCACCGAACTGTCGACCCCGCCCGACATGGCGACGACGATCCGCGGCCGGCGGCCGAGAGAAGAGAGCTGGAAATCGGGAGTCATCGCGCGCGCCTTTAGCCGATCCGCGCCCTGGCCGCAAAATATGACGGCGGCGCTCTTAACCCCGCTTCTTTACCCTCTGTTAGCCATGCCCGCCTTACCCCGGTTCGACCAGGGGCCGGGACAGACGCATGGATCATCACCGCACTTCGATCGTCACCGGCGCGCCCGCGCCGATCCATCATGCGCTGATGGTGGCGGGGGCGGCGGCCCGGCAGGCGGGCACGCGCACCGCGGCGATCGCCGAGCGGATCGAGCGGCATCGCCCCGCTTATACCGACGCCGTCTCCGCGCTTACCGGCGTTTTCGCCGTCAGCGACGGCGCAGCCGCGCCGCTGCTGGTGGGCAGCTTTCATCCGCGCATTGCCCATGCGGACGTCAATGGAGGATCAATATTGATGAAGCCGGGCTTTACCTTGGCGTTTTAGCGTTCCTTCAACGGGCGACCGCTAGAAGGAAGAAATGGGGGGAGCGTGAGGGCCTGCGAGGCCGAGTTCGAGGGGTCGATGATCGAGAACCAGAAAATAAGACCGGCGCAGGTGATCGGGCCGCTCGGCGAGCCGCTGACACTGGACAGCCTGCCCCCGGCCGAGACGACGCGTTGGGTCGTGCGCCGCAAGGCGGAGGTGGTGGCGGCCGTCAATGGCGGCCTGCTCACCGTCGACGAGGCGTGCGATCGCTATGGGCTCACCCTCGAGGAATTCGCGGGCTGGCAGCGCGCGGTCGATCGCTCCGGCATGCCGGGTTTGCGCGTCACCCGCATCCAGCATTATCGCGCGGTCTACGAGCGCCAGCAGAAATATTGATCGCCGGCGCGTCCCCGCCGGTCGCTGACGGCCGTCCCGGTACCGGGGCGGCCGTTTTTCATGGGGTTGTCACCGCGCATCACGCTTCGGTTCGTCGCGGATCAGGAACGTAATCGTTGCCGAAGCGTATCAAGCCTTCAACCCGCCGCAGGGGTCACAGGGTTCGCGGCGGGCCCGGAGGAGGTATGTATGAACATCATCATCTGGCTTATCCTGGGCGGCATCATCGGCTGGCTGGCCAGCATCCTGATGCGCACCGACGCCCAGCAGGGGATCATCCTCAACATCATCGTCGGCATCGTCGGCGCCTTCATCGGCGGCATCATCTTCAACCATGACATGAACAACGGCGATTTCTCGTTGCCGGCGCTGATCGAGGCCTTTATCGGCGCGGTCATCCTGCTGGCGATCGTCAACCTCTTCCGCCGCGGCTCGCTACGCTGACGCCGCTTGTCCGGATGGGGTCGAAGGGCCGCCCGCGGCGACGCGGGCGGCCCTTCCTTTTGGAATAGTCGATACCTGGCCCCTTTATTGCAGCTCGAAGCTCACCTGGAGGGTGACGTCGATCTTTTCCTCGCCGGGCTGGAGCTGGGTAGGCGCCTTCTCGGCGCGGGCAGCCATCGCCATGAAGGGACGCGGAGGCTGCGGCCGGTAGCCGCCCGATTCGCTGATCGAGAGGATTTTCTTGACGCTGAGCCCCGCCGCCTTCGCGTAAAGCTCGGCGCGGGCGCGGGCCTTCCGCATCGCCTGCGCGCGCGCCTCGTCCAGCGCCGCTTCCGGATGCTCCAGAGCGAAATCGGGGCCGGATATCTGGTTCACGCCCTGGCCGACCAGCGCATCCAGAATAGGACCGGCGCGCTTGATATCGTGGAAGACGACCGAAAGCTGATTGGTCGCCTGATAACCGGTGATGACCGGCGGCTGGTTCTCGCCGTAGCGATATTGCGGCTGGAGACTGAGCGAGGAGGTGCGGATGTCCGCATCGGCGACGCCCGCCCGCTTCAGCGCCGTCGTGGCGGCGGCCATCCGCTTTGCATTCTCCTGCATCGCCTGCGCGGCGGTGGCGGCCTGTGTCACCACGCCCGCCGTCACCGTGGCGATGTCCGGCGCACGCGTCACCTCGCCTTCGGCGGTGATGTCGAGACGGGTGCCGGTGATCGGCGCGATCGCTTCATCGGCTTGCGCCGCGGCGGGCGCGACGAGCGCCGTGGCGGCCGCGGCGGCGAGCAGCGCGCGAGGGGCAAGATGACGCATGATGGTTTCTCCCGGATCCGGCCGGGCGGACCCTGCCCGGCGCGCCCGAAAGGTCGCCCATCGCGGCTCAACCGTCAATGAACACGCCGGAAAGCTCCGGTTAACCCGCGCCGTGGCAGAGGTTTCCGCTTCCCTCGCGAGGGGCTTTCTGGCATGGCGCGACGCGCACTCCGGCCGCGAAACGACACGCTTGATGCCAGTGCTTTATTCGGATAATACACTGTGGATGGGCCCCGGCTGAACGGGCGACATGAGCGCATGGACAAAAGCATGAACATCGAGAACGGCCGCTGGGGCGCCGAGACGCGGGAAGAGGGCGATTTCGACGCGGCCACCCGGCGCAGGCGGCGGCGGCTGATCCTGATCGCGGCGGGGATCGTCATCCTCATCGGATTGATCGCCTTCGCGCTGGGCCACAAGAAGCCGGCGGACAACAGCGCGCCCACCCTGCCCACCGTTTCGGTGATGAAGCCGGGCCTGAGCCCCGTCGCCAACGCGATCACCGCCACCGGCACGCTTTCCGCCCGGCGCGACATGCCGGTGGGCATCGCCGGCGCGGGCGGCAAGGTCAGCCGCGTGCTGGTCGATGCGGGAGACTGGGTGAAGGCCGGCCAGGTGCTCGCCACCGTCGATCCGGCGGTGCAGTCCGCGCAGGTGGCGCAGATGAAGGCGCAGATCGCCTCCGCGCAAGCCGACGCCCAGCTCGCCCAGAGCAATCTCGATCGCGCCGAGGCGCTCGTCTCGCGCGGCTTCATCAGCAAGGCTGACATCGATGCCAAGCGCGCCGCGCGCGACGGCGCCGTCGCCAAGGTCAACCTCGCCCGCGCGCAATATCGCGAGCAGGCCGCCCAGCTCGGCCGCCTGGACGTGCGCGCGCCGGACGCGGGCCTCGTGCTCCAGCGCAATGTCGAACCCGGCCAGATCGTCAGCTCGGGCTCGCCCGCGCTCTTCAACATCGCCAAGGACGGCATGTTCGAGATGCAGGCCAAGCTCGCCGAGCAGGATCTCGCCGCCGTCCATGTCGGCATGCCCGCGCAGGTGACGCCGGTGGGATCGAGCAAGAGCTTCGACGGCACGGTCTGGCAGGTCTCGCCGATCATCGATCCGACGACGCGGCAGGGCACCGCGCGCATCGCCGTGCCCTATGCCCCCGCGATCCGGCCGGGCGGCTTCGCCACCGCCTTCTTCACCGCCGATCACCGGCAGGCCCCGGTGCTGCCCGAATCCGCGATCCTGAGCGATGAGAAGGGCAATTACGTTTATATCATCGACAAGGATGATCGGGTGGTGCGCCGCGACGTGAAGATCGGCGACGTCTCCGACAAGGGCATCGCCATCCTGGGCGGCCTGACGGGCGAGGAGCGGGTGGTCGTCTCCGCCGGGGCCTTCCTCAATCCGGGCGAGAAGGTCATCCCGGACCTGAAGCGTCCGAGCTGAGGCGGGGACGAAGGAGCAAGCCGATGCTGCGCAACATCTCCGCCCATTCGATCCGCAACCCTGTGCCCGCGCTGGTGCTGTTCGCGGCGCTGACTCTGGCGGGCCTCGTCTCGTTCATGCGGATGCAGGTGAACGAGAATCCGGATATCAGCTTTCCCGGCGTGATCGTGGACGTCGCCCAGCCCGGCGCGGCGCCGAGCGAGATGGAAACGCAGGTCACGCAACGCGTGGAAGCCGCCGTGCGCGGCATTCCCGGAGTTGACGAGATCGATTCGACGATCAACGAAGGCGATTCCAGCACCTTCGTCCAGTTCGACATCGGCATTCCCGTCGATCGGGCGGTAAACGACGTGCGCGAGGCGGTTTCCCGCATCCGCAGCGAATTACCCGAAGGCATTCTCGAGCCGCAGATCAGCCGGGTGGACGTGGACGGCGATCCGATCGCCTTCATGTCGGTCGAGTCCACCTCGATGACGCTCGAGCAGCTTTCCTGGTATGTGGACAACACCATCGCCCGCAAGCTGCTCGCCATCCCCGGCATGGCGACGGTGGAGCGGGCCGGCGGCGTCAGCCGCGAGATCCGGGTCGTGCTCGATCCCGCCAAGATGCAGGCGCAGGGCATCACCGCCAGCCAGGTCAATCAGCAGCTCCGGCTGATGAACGTCAACGCCGCCGGCGGCCGCGCTGAGATCGCGGGGGCCGAGCAATCGGTGCGCGTGCTGGGCAATGCCGAGGACGCTTATGCGCTGAGCCAGAAGCAGGTGCAGCTTTCCTCCGGCCGCACCATCAAGCTCGCCGACATCGCCACCGTGCGCGACGCTTATGCCGAGCAGCGCGACATGGCGAAGATGAACGGCCGCCAGGTGCTGAGCTTCGATATCCAGAAGGCCAAGGGCTATTCGGACGTCACCGTCTACAACAAGGCAATGGAGGCGCTGAAGGAAATCCAGAAGGCCAATCCGAACGTCCACTTCACCCAGCTCTACACCAGCGTCGACTACACCAAAATGCAGTATAAATCCGCCATCCACGCGATGGTGGAAGGCGCGGTGCTGGCGGTGCTGGTGGTGTTCTTCTTCCTGCGCGACTGGCGCGCGACCGTCATCTCCGCGCTCGCCATCCCGCTCTCCTGCATCCCGACCTTCTGGGCGATGGACCAGATGGGCTTCACCCTGAACGGCCTCTCCCTGCTCGCGTTGAGCCTGGTGGCGGGCGTGCTGGTCGACGATGCGATCGTGGAGATCGAGAATATCGTGCGCCACATGCGGATGGGCAAATCGGCCTATCAGGCGGCGATCGACGCGGCAGACGAGATCGGGCTGGCGGTGGTCGCCACCACCATGTCGATCGTGGGGGTGTTCCTCCCCGTGGGCCTGATGCCGGGCATCTCCGGCCAGTTCTTCAAGAATTTCGGCCTGACGGTGGTGGCGGCGGTGCTGTTCAGCCTGGCCGTCGCGCGTCTGGTGACGCCCATGGTCGCCGCCTATTTCCTGAAGCCCCACGGCGTCCAGCCCCACGGCGAGAATTGGCTGATCCGCGGCTACATGCCGGTGCTGCGCTGGTCGCTGAAGCATCGCTGGTGGACGATGGGGATCGGGCTCGCCGCTTTCGTGCTGACGATCTTCGCCTTCGCGACGCTGCCCTTCCAGTTCAATCCGCCGCAGAACAATAATTTCAGCCAGCTCCGCATCCAGCTCGCCCCCGGCGCGACGCTGCAGCAGACCGAGGCGGTGACGGACGAAGCGGCGAAGATCCTGCACACACAGCCCGATGTGGTCGACACCTACGAGCATGTGAAGGTCGGCTCCTCGCAGATCTTCATCACGCTCAAGCCCGATCGCAAGCGCACCAGCGTGGAGTTCGAGCGCGCGATGACTCCGGCGATGAACAGCATCGCGGACGCGCGGATTAACTTCCAGTCGCAGGTCGGCGGCGGCGGGCGCGACATCTCGATCCTGCTCGCCAGCAACGATCCCGGCAAGCTCCAGAAGGCCGCCGACGAGCTGGCGAAGGAAATGAGGAGCGTGCCGGAAATCCGCGCCCCGCGCGTGGACGGCGATCTGCCGCGGCCCGAGATCATCATCAAGCCGCGCTTCGCGCTCGCCGCGGACATGGGCGTTTCGACCGAGGCGCTCTCCAATGCGATCCGTATCGCGACTTTGGGCGACATCGATCAGAATGTCGCCAAGTTCTCGCTCGCCGATCGCCAGATCCCGATCCGGGTGCTCATCAACCAGAACAGCAGGCGCGACATCTCGACCATCCAGAACCTGCCGGTGCCCACCACCAGCGGCGGATCGGTGCCGCTGCGCGTGGTCGCCTCGGTCGGCTTCGGCGACGGGCCTTCGCAGATCAAGCGCTACAATCAGCAGCGCCGCCTGATCGTCAGCGCCGATCTTGCGCCCGGCAAGGTGACGGGCGAGGCGATGAAGGCGATCAACGCACTACCGATCATGAAGCACCTGCCCGAAGGGGTCGAGCAACCCAATTACGGCGACCAGAAGTGGCAGGCCGAGATGATGACCAACTTCATCATCGCGCTGGTTTCCGGCATCATGCTGGTGTTTGCCGTGCTGGTGCTGCTCTACCGCCGGGTGATGCCGCCCTTCGTCAACCTGGGCTCGCTGCTGTTGGCCCCCCTGGGCGGCGCGCTGGCGCTGCACCTCGCCGGCATGTCGATCTCCATCTCGGTGCTGATCGGCGTGCTGATGCTCTTGGGCATCGTCGCCAAGAACTCGATCCTGTTGGTCGATTTCGCGATCGAGGAGATGGGCAAGGGCACGTCCAAGTTCGAGGCGATCATGGAGGCCGGGCACAAGCGCGCCCAGCCGATCATCATGACGACGGTGGCGATGGTGGCGGGCATGGTGCCGGTGGCGCTCTCGCTTTCCGGCGACGGCAGCTTCCGCGCGCCGATGGCGGTGACGGTGATCGGCGGCCTGCTCGCCTCCACCCTGCTGACGCTGGTGATCGTGCCGGCCGCCTTCAGCCTCGCCGACGGCCTGGAGCGCCGGATCGGGCCCATGCTCGGCCGACTCCTCACCAACGGCGGCGAGCATGGCCATGGACCGCGGCCGATCGAGGTGCCGCAGGCGGCGGAATGAACCTTCCGCCGCCTCGCGCCTTTCCTCCGAAGGCATGAAGGATGGGGAGAGAATAGCGCACCCCCGCCCCACTCCGGCCGCTGTCGCGCGGCGGCTGGGAGACGGGCCGGCGGCGATGCGGCGGGTGGCGACCGGGCTGCTGATCGCGATGGCGGCGCTCTACGCCGTCGCGCGCGAGCTGGAGCCGCATCATCCCGCCTGGGGCTTCGTCCGCGCCTTCGCCGAAGCGGCCATGGTCGGCGGGCTGGCCGACTGGTTCGCGGTGACGGCGCTGTTCCGCCATCCGCTTGGCCTCCCCATTCCCCACACCGCGATCATCCCGCGCAACAAGGATCGCATCGGCGACGCGCTCGCCACTTTCCTGCGCGACAATTTCCTGATCCCCTCCGTCGTGGCGCGGCGGATGCGGCGGCTTGATCTGGCGGGCGCCACCGCGCGCTTCCTCACCAGCCCCGGCGCGCGCGACGCGGCGACGCGCAGCCGGCTGCGCGCGGGCGCCTCGCGGCTGATCGCCGATCTGGTCGGCGCGCTCGACGCCGAGCGGCTGGGTGGCATGATCCGCTCGGCCGCCGCCCAGCGGCTGCGCGCGCTCGATATCGCGCCGATCCTCGGGCAGGCGCTGGAAGCCGCGATCGAGCGCGAGCGCCACATCCCCCTGCTCGACGCCGCGATCGACTGGCTCGGCCGCACCCTGATGGCGAACGAGGCCTATATCCGCGATGCGATCAGCCAGCGCGCCGGCGCGATCATGCGCTGGACGGGGCTGGACGAGACGCTTTCCAACAAGATCGTCGAAGGGCTCTATAAGCTGATCGACGAGGTGGCGACCGATCCGCGCCACCCCCTGCGCGGCAAGGCCGAGGAAGGGCTCGCCGATCTCGCCCGCCGCCTGCGTGAGGACGAAGCGCTGCGCGCCCGGGTCAACGGGCTCAAGGACGAGATCATCGCCAGCCCGGCGGTGGCGCGCTGGTTGGACGGATTATGGGAACAGGCGCGCGCCGCGATCCTGAAGGGCGCGCGCGATCCGGAGGCGGCGATGGCGGGCAAGCTCGGCGAGGCGCTGGCTGCGCTCGGCCAGGCACTGGGCCGCGACGCCGCGCTCCGGCGCGCGATCAACCTGTTCGCCCGCCGCGCGGTGGTGGGCGTGGCCGCCAATTACGGCGACGGCATCGTCCGCCTCGTCTCGGATACGGTGCGCGGCTGGGATGCACGCACCGTCACCGGAAGGCTGGAGCAGGCGGTGGGGCGCGATCTCCAATATATCCGGGTTAACGGCACGATTGTCGGCGGCCTGGTCGGCCTGGCGCTGCATGTGATCGACATGTGGACCTGACTTGGCTCATGGCCGCACCCAGGCCGGGTGGGTGGCCGCGGCGCGCGGATGGAGCGGAATCGCGGCGGAGAGCGTCGCCTCCTGCCCCGCCCTGTCGGGAGCGAGGCCGAAGGTTTCGGCATAGGACCGGAAGCGTTCCCGCACGGCCGGCGCTTCGAGGCCGAAGGCGGCGAGGCTGTAGCAATGCGGGTGACGGCGGCGGTGACGCTCGGCTCCAGCCATGTAGCGCGCCATCGCCGGCAGCGCGGGAGCGATCTCCCTGTCGAGAAAGCGATAGATGCGGGCCATCACCGCCGGCCAATTCCGATCCATATCGGCATAGCGCACGTCGATCCGCCGTGAGGCCGGAATGGCCTTGCGCGCGGCGCGCATCCGCTCGATCTGCAGTTCGGTCTTGCGAAGCCATTCGCGGCCGATGCGGCGGGCATCCACAGAATCGCTGTGGATGATCATCTGATTCCAGACGAGCGAGCAACTGCTGCCGACCACCGCCGCCGGATCGCGATGGATGAAGATCAGCCGCGCTTCCGGAAACACGGCGAGTAGAGCGGGCAAGTCCAGCATATGCTGCGGCGTCTTCAACACCCACGGGCGCGTCGCCTCCCCGCCCCGCGCCCAGCCGACGAGACGGAGCAGCAAGGCCATGTGGCGATAGGCGGGGGTTGCATCCTGCCCTTCGCTCCAGCGGCCGTAGCTCGGCACATGCCATTGCGCCTCATGCTTCATGCCCCAGACCGAGGCGACGAGCAGGCCGAGCTCCTCCTCGGGCGCGAACGGCGCGGTGGGATGGATCACCGCCGTATGCGGATTGAAGCGATGCACCGCGCCCAGGATGCGGGCGGCGCGGCGCGGCCGCTTGTCCGGCCCGCGACGACGGAAATCGGGCGGCGGCACCGGGCAGATCGTCTCGAACAGGCGCAGATGGGCAAAGCGCCTGTCGGCGGCGAGCAGGCGATGGAGCCGGGTCGTCCCCGATCGCATCGGCCCCACCACGATGACGGGCGGCGAAAGCGGGCGTTCGGCGATTTCGGGATATTCCCGCAGCCAATACTGGGTCCACAACCGCTCGCGCAGCAGCTTGAGCAACTGCCCGATCGCCGCGAACCGGCCGAGCGGGTTGAGCGCCGCCTCTTCGTTGAGCGCCTGCACGAGTGTTCGGAGCGGACCCAGGAACCACTCATCCCCGAAATCGCGCATTCCCGCCCGTCGCCGGACATAATCGAGGAGTGGGTCCGCATCCAGCGCGCAGGGGAAGCGCAAGCCCGCCTTCGCGAGCACGGGAAGGAGACGGTTTGCGGCGCCGACAAGCCGCGATCGCTGAAGCAGCGCCGATTCCGTGGGCATGACGCATAAGAAACGGGTGAGGGCGGGATTGTTCCTCGCTATGAAGGGAATGGCCGCGCCGCCGCACCATCGGGGCTCGCGCGAAACCTCGGCGGCACAGTCTCGTTGGGGAGGCGTGCCTTCCGCAGCCCGATCCGAATCCGGCCGCCCGGCCGGGCTTAACGCCCTGACGGCGCGTCTGCTCAACCGGCGCGGCTCGACGATGTTCGCGAAGAACGCGCTGGTCTCGGGCTTCTCATTCCTGATCGATCTGGGGCTCCTCTGGGCGATGGTGAGCGGCCTCGGCTGGAACAAGATCATCGCCGCGGCCGTCGCCTTGGTGCTGGCCAACGCGATCCATTATGCGATCGCGCGCGGCTGGGTTTTCCTGCACAGCGCGCGCGGCCTGTTCAGCGGCTATGCCTATTTCCTGATGAACGCCTGCGCGGGGCTGCTCATCATTCTGTCCCTCTTCGTGCTGCTGACGGATGTGGCGGGCATTCCCTATCTGATCGCCCGCATCATCGCCTCGCTCTGCGCGGGAACCATCGTGTTCGTGCTCAATGCCGTGCTGAACTTTCGCCTGCTGTGAGGGGGACGGACGGCCGCCATCGCGGACTTCCCTTGCGACTCTCCACATAAGTAAATGCCTCCGCCCGCGACTCCCTGCACTTTGGGAGGACGAGGTGGATCATGGCCGTTTCCCTCTCTCCCGCGCGGCGCGCGTTCGCCCGGCGGGCCGAGAACATCGTCTATCGACTCGCCGGCCTGCCGGTCGCGCTGGCGGCGGCGCTGGGCCGGGAGGACGACGGGCCGCACGGGATCATCCGCCGCGCCTATGCCCGGCGCTACTGGCGTCCGGAAAGCTGGGCCGAAGCCGCCGAAATCCCCATCGCACTGCTGATCTGGCCTTTCGCGATCATCGCCGCCGCGCTCTATTTCACCTGGCGCAACGGGCGGGCGGTGGCGCGCCGCTGCGGCACGTCGCGCGCGCGGCAGCTGGCGGACCAGCTCCGCCTCGCCGTCACCAAGGGCGTCCTGCCGCCCTGGTATTATATCTTCGGGCTGTTCGATCGCGATCGCCTGGCCGTCGCGGACAGCTTTCTCAACCGTTTCGAGACCAAACGCGGCGTCTATCCCGCGGTCGAAAAGCGGCGCATGGCCTGCTCGCCCCTCGAGGACAAGCTGGCCTTCGCCACGCATTGCCGCGCGCACGGGCTGCCGGCGGCGCCGGTGATCGGCATGTCCCGATCCGGACGACTGCACAGCCTCGCCTCCCATCGGCTCATGGACAGAGGATTGTTCGTGAAGCCGATCGCCGGCTGTGGCGGATCGGATGCGGAGCGTTGGGATTGCGAGGGCGGCGGCCGCTACATGCGCGCCGACGGAGTGCGCTTCACCACGCGCCAGTTGATCGCCTATCTCGCCAGGCGGGGCGCGGGGAGGCCGTTGATGATCCAGCCGCGCCTGCGCAACCATCTCGCCATTGCCGATCTGAGCAACGGCGCGCTCACCACCGTGCGCGTGCTCACCTGCCTCGACGAGCTGGGCGAACCCGAGATTGTCGGCGCGGTGTTCCGCATGGCGGTCGGTGCCAACCATACCGTCGACAATGCCCATGCGGGCGGGATCATCAGCCGGGTCGATCTCGACACCGGCGGTCTTTCGGCGGCGACCAATCTCGGCATGGACGCGCGGCCGGGTTGGTTCGTCCGCCATCCCGATACCGATGCGCCGATCGCCGGGCGGCTGCTGCCCTGCTGGCCTGAGCTGCGCGCACTCGCCGTCCGTGCCCACCGCGCCTTCGGCGATCGCGTATATATCGGCTGGGATATCGCGCTGCTCGACGAGGGGCCGTGTCTGGTGGAAGGCAACGCCGCCCCCGATGTCGATCTGATGCAGCGCCACGGCGCGGTGGGGCTGGCCGCGCAACGCTTCGGCGCGCTGCTCGCCTGGCATCTGGAACATGAGGTGGAATGCGCGAAAGCCAACCTGGATCAGCGTTTCGCGCGCGAGCATGATCGGCCCGGCTAGGCCGGGGCACGCCCGGTCGAACCGGTGGAAATATCGCCGCTCGAACGGGTTGGACAAGTTCGATCCCGCGCCGCGTCAGGCAGCGCGAGAAAATAGCCTAACCCCCTGAAGGAGAAGAGCCATGGGTCTGTTCAAAAGCGATATCTCGACGCTCGACGATCTGTTCGTCCATACGCTTCAGGACGTCTATTACACCGAGCATCAGATCACCAAGGCGCTGCCCAAGATGATCGACAAAGCGACCGATCCGCAGCTCCGCCAGGGCTTCGAAACGCATCTGCGCGAAACGGAAGGTCAGATCGGCCGGCTGGAGCGGGTGTTCAAAATGCACGGACACGAGCCCAAGGCGGTCAACTGCCCGGCGATCGACGGCATCATCGAGGAGGCCAACGAAGTCTCCGGCGAAATCGACGACAAGCAGGTGCTCGACGCCGCCCTGATCGCGGCCGCGCAGGCGGTCGAGCATTATGAGATCACGCGTTACGGCTCGCTGATCGCCTGGGCCAAACAGCTCGGCCGCGACGATTGCGCGAGCGTGCTCGAAGAGACGCTCCGTGAGGAGAAGGCGACCGACGACAAGCTGACGCAAATCGCCGAGCGCGGCGTCAACCGTCAGGCGCAGCAGCAACAGACGATGCATCACGCCTGAGATCGGCAGGGCGGGAGGATCGCCTCCCGCCCTCCTTTCCAGACGGCTCAGTCATCCCCTCAGCTTGAGGCCGATCCATAGGGTGCGGGGAGTGGCGCGCTCCTCGACGCCGTCCGATAACCCGGCGGGGACGACCGCGCCGGTCAGGTTCTCCGCGCGCGCCTCGATCGTGAGGCCGCGCCCGATCGGCAGCGCCGCGAAGGCGTCCAAGGTCAGCGCGTGGTGCAGCAATTCGGTATTGAGATCATCCTCATATTGCGCGCCGGCATAGCGCAAGGTGGCGGAGAGCGAGGGTCCGTCGGGCGCCGCCCAGCCGAGCGTCGCCGAGGCGCTGTCCTCCGGCGTCTGCGCCGGGCGCAGGCCGTCGAGCGGCGCGGCCGCCCCGGACGCGCGGACATGCGCGTCCGTATGGGCGTAGGATGCGGACAGGCTCCAGCGTCCGATCGCCATCCGCGCATCGAACTCGAGCCCCCTTGAGACGACCGCATCCAGATTCTCGCGCATCTCGAACACGCCCGCCGCCGAGACGAAGCCGACCTGCGGGAAATCGCCGGGCCCGTGGGCGAGGGTGACGTTGGCGATCGCATCCTCCAGCCGGTTGGCGAACAGGGTGGCGGCGAAGTGGAGGGTGGGGAGCGGATCATAATCGATTCCCCCGTCCACCCCGCGCAGCCGCTCGGGCGCGAGCCCGGCATTGGCGGCGACCGCATCCGCGCCGACGCGATAGGGCCGATAAAGCTCGTTCAGCGTCGGCAGCCGCCAGCCGAGATAGGCCGCGCCGCGCAGCGTGATCGCGCCGTTCCCCGGCTTCCACGCCGCGCCGCCGCGCGCAGTCGGCCGCCAGCCGGAACGGTCGGGATAACGGGTATCGCCGAGCAGCGCGTCGGTCGCGAGGACATGCTGGTCGAGGAAGCCGTCCATGATCCGCCAGCGGTCGATCCGCCCGCCCGCGGTGAGCGTCAGCCCGGCCGCGGGCTCCGCGCTCGCCTCGGCGAAGCCGCCGACGGTGAGCGATCGCCCGCCCGCCGCGCGCCGGTCGGTGGGGCTGTTCCGGACATAGGCGTAGAGCTCGTCGGTCTGCCCGCTGACCAGCCGCGTGTCCGCGCCGAGGCGGAGCTGGAGATGCTCGCCCACCGGCGGGCGCACCTCGATACGGCCGCCCAGCCCGATCGAGGGCACGTCATATTGATCGAGCACCGGCTTCGCCGTGGTGCGCGCATCGTCGATCGAGGCGAAACCGGCCGAGAAGTTGCGCGCCTGGACATAAGCAAGCGCCTCCACCCCCCAACGCCCGCGCGAGACGAGGCGCAGGCTGGCGTCCTCGCCCTTCGTGCTGTTCGGAGTGAAGGGCGTGCCGCGCGTGCGGCGGTCCGTGAAGACCAGCCCATTCGCCTGCAGCTCGGTCTCGGGGCCGATCCGCATCACCGCGCGCGCCGCCGCGCTCGCCTGCGTGTAGGGCGCGGGTCGATCGACGGGGCCGCGATCCTCCGCCACGATCGGCACGAAGCCGTCGCCATGCGCATAGGCCGCCGAGAGGAAGGCGTAGCCGCGATCATTGGAACCCGAGACGCCGGCGTGCGCGTCCACCGAATCGCGGCTGCCGTAGAAGGCTTCGGCCCAATAAGGAGGGAGCTGGGTCGGCCCCGCGCTGGTCAGTTCGATCGTGCCGGCGAGTGCGCCGGGGCCGAACACCCCCGATCCGCCGCCTCGCGTCACGCGCACCAGGCCGAGCCGCTCGGGATCGATCGCCGCGAAGCTCACCCAGCCCCCGAACGGATCGGTGAGCGGCACGCCGTCGAGCAGGATCAGCGCGCGGCTCGAGGCATTGCCGCCCAGCCCGCGCAGGGTCGCGCCCTGGCTGGTCGGCTGGGCGGAGCGTGAGTCCGAGCGGCGATATTGGGCGAAGCCGGCGACGTCGCGCAGCACATCCTCGATCCGGCCGCTGGCGCTCTCGGTCAGCCTCTTCCGGTCGATGGTGGCGACATCATAGGCGGCCTCCCCCGGCGGTTGGGGCAGGCTCGCCCCCGTCACCACGATCACGGGCGGCGCGGGCGCGGACGATTGGGCGAAGGCGGGGGCTGCGAGCCCGCACAGCAAGAGAACGGCGAGACGCGCCCTGGTCATCATCCCTCCCGCTCCGGTTCGCCCATGGGTAATCCATGAAGCCCCTTCTGGCTCCGCCGGAAAGGGAAAAGTTATGTCCGGCGAAGAAGGCGGAGCGTCGCCTCATCCTCGCGGCCGCCGAACCAGCGGTCCAGCGCCTCGCGGAACGGCGCGCCGCCGCCCGCGCGCAGGAACAGGGTGAGCGAAGAGCGGAGCTTGATCGCGTCGATGCCGCCGAACACCGCCTCGGCGCTGCTTTCGGGCAACGCCTGCAAGGCGGCGATGCATTCGCGCAGGTGCGGGCCCAGCACGGGATGGGCGAGATAGGCGCGCGCTTCGTCGAGCGAGCGGATCGCGTAGCGTTGCGCCATGGCGCTGTGGCCGAGCCCGGCGATCTGGGGGAAGACGAACCACATCCAGTGGCTGCGCTTGGCGCCCGCCCGGATTTCGGCGAGCGCCCGCTCGTAAACGCCATTCTGCGCCTCAGCGAAGCGCGCGAGATGATAGGGATCATCGGGCGTCGTCATTTCCGCTCCGCGAAGGCGTCGACCCGGGTGAAGGGGACTCTCAAACCTCTCTCCTTTCGGCGATGGCGGCGGGCAGCGCGCCTTCCGCATCGACATGGCCGGCGGGATCGGGGTGGATCAGCACCTCCAGTCCCGGAAAGGCCTCGGCCAGTTGCACCTCGATCGCTTCCATCACCTCATGCGCGGTGGCGATCGTCGTCTCGGGCGGGAAGGCCATGTGGAACTGCGCGAAATCGAGCGCACCGCTGGTGCGCGTCCTGAGGTCGTGCATGCCCGCCAGTGCCGGGATGGTGGCGGCGACATCGAGGAAGGCGCGGCGCTTCGCCTCGGGCCATTCGCGGTCCATGAGCTGATCGATCGCATCGGAGGCCGAACGGAAGGCGCTCCAGCCCAGCCATAGCGCGATGCCGAGCCCGAACAGCCCGTCCGCGGCATGCCAGCCGGCGTAGCGATCGAGCAGCAGCGCCACGATCACCGCGCCGTTGAGCGCCAGATCCGACTGATAATGGAGATAATCCGCCCCGATCGCGACCGATCGGGTGCGGGCGATGACATGGCGCTGGAAGGCGAGCAGCGCGATCGTCAGGATTCCCGCCGCCACCGAGATGAGGATGCCTGTCTCCGCCTCACGGGTAGGCGCGTTGCGGATCAGCGCGGCTGCCGAGCGCCACGCGATCGCGATCGCGGACGCGCCGATCAGCATCATCTGGAACAGAGCGGCGAGCGATTCGGCCTTGCCGTGGCCGAAGCGATGATCCTCGTCCGCCCGCAGCCCCGCGATCCGCACCCCCCACAAGGTCACCAGCGAGGCGACGAGATCGAGCGCGGTGTCGGCGAGCGAGCCCAGCATCGCCACCGATCCGGTCGCCGCCGCCGCATAGGCCTTGGCGCCGAGCAGCAGGATCGCCATCGACACGCTGGCGAAGGCGGCCCGCTGGTTGAGCGTGGCGGCGGAGGTCATCTCAGCACTCCTCCGTTCGCGTCGAGCGCAGTCGAGACGCGCCCTCGGCAACGGTTCTCGACTTCGCTCGAACCGAACGGGAACGGAGTGGAGCCATTCTCCTCACGGATAGAGCAGCCCCTCTCGCCAGCCGTCGCCTTCGCGCACGAACAGGCGGCGCTCGTGGAGGCGGTGGGGCCGGTCGCTCCAGAACTCGATCCGATCGGGCGTCACCCGATAGCCGCCCCAATAGGCCGGGCGCGGCACCTCGCGGCCTTCGTAGCGCGCCTTCACCTCCTCGTAGCGCGCCTCGAACAGCTCGCGCGATTCGAGCGGGCGGGACTGGTCGGCCGCCCAGGCGCCGATCTGCGCCTCACGCGCGCGGCTGGCGAAATAGGCGTCCGCCTCGGCGGCATCGACGATCGAGACCGGCCCTTCGATCCGCACCTGCCGCCGCAGCGTCTTCCAGTGGAACAGCAGCGCCGCATGGGGATGGACGGCGAGCTCGCCCGCCTTGCGGCTTTCCTGGTTGGTGTAGAAGACGAAGCCCTGCCGATCGTGCCGCTTCATCAGCACCATGCGGACGGAGGGCCGCCCCTCGGCGTCCGCCGCCGCCACCGCCATCGCATTGGGCTCGTTGGGTTCATGCGCTTGCGCCTCGGCGAACCAGCCGTCGAACAGGGTGAAGGGATCATCGCTCATGCGGTTTTCATACCTTTCGTAAGCCTCTTGCGTTAGGCGTTCCGAGCGCACATCTCGCCTGTTGCAAATCGGCAACAGTTGGTTCGGCGCACGAGAACGATACAGAAGAGCATATGGCGGATCCCTATCAGATACTGGGCGTGGCCCGGAACGCCGACGAGAAGGCGATCAAATCGGCCTATCGCAAGCTCGCCAAGGAGCTGCACCCCGATCGCAACAAGGACAATCCCAAGGCGGCCGAGCGCTTCTCCGCCGTCACCGCCGCCTATGACCTGCTGTCCGACAAGGACAAGCGCGCGCAATATGATCGCGGCGAGATCGACGATCAGGGCAACCCCAAGGCCCCGTTCGGCTTCGGCGCGGGCGCGGGCGGCGGCAATCCCTTCGGCGGCGGGCGCGGCTTCCGCCCCGGCGCGGGGCCGGGCGGCGCGGCGGGGTTCGAGTTTTCCGGCGAGGGCGCGGATTTCGGCAGCATCTTCGATGATCTGTTCAGCGGCGGCGGCGGGGGCGGCCCCTTCGCGGGCGCGCGCCGCCGGGGCCCGCCGCCGCCGCAGAAGGGCGCGGACGTCGCCTATCGCCTCTCCGTCTCGTTCGAGGATGCGGCCGCGCTCAACCCCCAACGCGTCACGCTCGCCAACGGCAAGACGATCGAATTGAAACTTCCGGCCGGCGTGGAAACCGGCACCCAGCGGCGGCTCCCCGGCCAGGGCGAGGCGGGGCCCGGCGGCCCCGGCGACGCGATCGTCACCATCGAGGTGCAGCCGCACCGCTTCTTCACCCGCGACGGCGACGACGTGCGCCTCGATCTGCCGATCCGGCTCGACGAAGCGGTGCTGGGCGCGAAGGTGAAGGTGCCGACGGTGGACGGGCCAGTGATGCTCACCATTCCCAAGGGATCGAGTTCGGGCAAGGTGCTGCGCCTGGGCGGCAAGGGCTTCCACAAGGGCGTCGGCGGCGGGCGCGGTGACCAGCTCGTCACCCTCCAGATCGACCTGCCCGCCGAGGATGCGGCGCTCCGGCAGTTCGTCGAAGGCTGGACTTCGGACAAGATACGCAACCCCCGCGCCGCGCTGGGCGTCTAGCAGGGTAATGCCGGAGGGAACGCCCGAACAGCCGCCCACCCCATCCACGACCCCGCCACCCCAGCATGTGGTGGTCCGGGTGCCGGACGGCTCGCCAGAAACGCCGGAGGCGCGCGCCCGGCGCGGCGTCCTCAACCGCGTGGGCCTGAGCGGGCGCACCATCGACATCCTCAAGCGCGTCGGCATCGGTGTCTATTCGGACGGCTTCATCCACGCCGGCAATCTCGCTTACCTCACGCTGCTGACGCTGTTTCCCTTCTTCATCGTCGTCGCCGCGCTCGCCCAGTTGTTCGGGCGCTCGGGAGATGGCGCGCAAGCGGTTGCCTCCTTTCTCCAGGTGCTGCCGCCGAGCGTCGCGGACGTGCTGCGGCCGGCGATTCGATCAGTGCTCGCCGCGCGCACCGGATTGCTGCTGTGGCTGGGCGCGATTGTCGGCACCTGGACGGTGGGGAGCTTCATCGAGACGATCCGCGACGTCTTGCGCCGCGCCTACGGCACCCGCTCCAAATACGGCTTCTGGCATTATCGTCTGAGCGCGCTGTTCCTCATCGTCACCTCGGTGGTGCTGATGATGATCGCCTTCACGGTGCAGGTGGCGCTGACCGGCATCGAGCAGTTCGTCTATCGTCTGCTGCCCTTCGCGCAGACGGCGGCGAGTTGGATCGGCATCTCCCGCCTCGTGCCCGCGGCGGTGCTGTTCGGCGCGCTTTACAGCCTGTTCTATGCGCTCACACCCGGCAAATACCGCATCACATCCTGCCGCAAATGGCCAGGCGCGCTGTTCACCGCCGTCTGGTGGATGGTCGTGACCGCGCTGCTGCCGGTGATCCTCGGCCTGCTCGGCGGTTACGACCTCACCTACGGCAGCCTTGCGGGCGTGATCGTGGTGTTGTTCTTCTTCTGGCTGGTGGGCTTCGGGCTGGTGATCGGCGCGCACCTCAACGCGGCACTGGCGGAATCCCCCCTGCCAAGCGTAAAGGAGCCGCCCGAAGCGGATTGAGGGAGGCGGCATGGCCGGTCTTATGCAGGGCAAGCGCGGGCTCATCATGGGTCTCGCCAACGACAAGTCGCTGGCCTGGGGCATCGCCCGCCGGCTCAGCGAGCAGGGCGCGGAGCTTGCCTTCAGCTACCAGGGCGAGGCGCTGGAGAAGCGCGTACGTCCTCTGGCTCAGCAACTGGGCTCGGATTTCCTGATCGAGTGCGATGTTTCCAATATGGCCGCGCTGGATGTCGCCTTCGAGACGCTGAAGGCGCGTTGGCCGACCATCGATTTCGTCGTCCACGCCATCGGCTTTTCGGACAAGAATGAGCTGCGCGGGCAATTTGTCGACACCAGCCTCGACAATTTCCTGATGACGATGAACATCTCGGCCTACAGCTTCGTCGCGGTGGCGAAGCGCGCGCGGGCGATGATGCCCGAGGGCGGCAGCCTGCTGACCTTGAGCTATTACGGCGCCGAGAAGGTGGTGCCGCATTATAATGTGATGGGCGTGGCCAAGGCGGCGCTGGAAACCAGCGTCAGATATCTGGCGATGGACCTGGGGCCGGAGAAGATCCGCGTCAACGCCATCTCGGCCGGGCCGATCAAGACACTGGCGGCGAGCGGCATCGGCGATTTCCGCTACATCATGAAGTGGAACGAGCTGAACTCGCCCTTGCGCCGCAACGTGACGATCGAGGATGTCGGCGGCGCCGGGCTCTACCTGCTGAGCGATCTCGCTTCGGGCGTGACCGGCGAAATCCATCATGTCGATGCGGGCTACAACGTCATCGGCATGAAGGCCGAGGACGCGCCCGACATCGCGCTGGCCTGACATGACGGGTGTGGTGATCGAGCGCGCCGCGCCCAAGGACGCATTCGACGTCGACGAAATCCTGCGCGCCTGCTTCCCGCGTCCGGCCGAGGCGATGCTGGTCAAGCAACTGGCGATCGACGGCGATCTCGTGCTGCTGCTGATCGCGCGCGACGAGGAGACGAAGGCTCCGATGGGGCTGGTCGCGTTGAGCCGAATGCACGTCGCGATCGGCGGCGACGCCGCGCCCTCGGTCGCGCTGGCGCCGCTCGCAGTGATGCCCGAGTACCGCCGCTCAGGGGTGGCTGCCGCTTTGGTGCGGACCGCGATCGACGATATGCGCAGCGCCGGCGCGCTGCTGATGTTCGTGCTCGGCGAGCCGGGCTTCTATGAACGGTTCGGCTTTTCGAAAACGAGCGCCGAAGGCTTCGATTCGCCCTATGCTGGGTCGTATTTCATGGCGCTGGAATTGCAGGGCGGGCTGCCGTGCGGCCCCCGCGGGCTTGCCGACCACGCCCCCGCCTTCGCCGCGCTTGAGGAAACCGAATGAGCTTCAACAGCTTCGGGCGGGTCTTCCGCTTCACCACCTGGGGAGAATCGCATGGACCAGCGCTGGGAGTCGTCGTCGACGGCTGCCCGCCGGGCCTGCCGCTCAGCGAAGACGACATCCAGCCGTGGCTGGACAAGCGCCGACCCGGAACCTCGCGCTTCACCACGCAGCGGCAGGAGCCGGACCGGGTCCGCATCCTTTCGGGCGTGTTCGAAGGGCGGACCACCGGCACGCCGATCAGCCTGATGATCGAGAATGTCGATCAGCGCTCGAAGGACTATTCGGAGGTCGCCAAGGCCTATCGGCCCGGTCATGCCGATTACACCTATGACGCCAAATACGGCTTCCGCGATTATCGCGGCGGCGGGCGCTCCTCGGCGCGTGAGACGGCGGCGCGGGTCGCGGTGGGCGCGGTGGCGCGGCTCGTCATTCCGGAGGTGCGCATCCGCGCCTGTCTGGTCGAGCTCGGCGGCGATCCGATCGACCGCGACGCTTTCGATGACGCCGAGATCGACCTCAATTCCTTCTTCTGCCCCGACGCCGCCGCCGCCAAGCGCTGGGAAGCGATCATGGACCGCACCCGCAAGGCCGGTTCCTCGGTGGGCGCGATCGTCGAGTGCGTGGCCGAAGGCGTGCCCGCCGGCTGGGGCGCGCCGCTCTACGCCAAGCTCGATTCGGAGCTGGCGGCCGCCTGCATGTCGATCAACGCGGTCAAGGGCGTCGAGATCGGCGACGGATTCGCGGCGGCGCGGCTGACCGGCGAGCAGAACGCCGATCCGATGCGCCCAGGGCCGGACGGCAAGCCGCTGTTCCTCGCCAACCATGCCGGCGGTGTCGCGGGCGGCATCGCCACGGGGCAACCAGTGGTGGTGCGCGTGGCGATGAAGCCCACCTCCTCGATCCTCATGCCGGTCGAGACGATCACGCGCGAGGGCGAGCCGACCGAAATCCGCACCAAAGGCCGCCATGACCCCTGCGTCGGCCTCCGCGCCGCGCCGGTGGTGGAAGCGATGATGGCGCTGGTGCTCGCCGATCAGAAGCTCCTCCACCGCGCCCAATGCGGTAATCGCTGACGGAAAAGTGCCTATTTCCGGGCGGATAGGTTGAAGCGGTCGCCCGGAGAGGCCGAGCGAGCATATTTCGGCGCGACGAAGCGTTCCTCTCCCCACCTCCATGAAACAATAAGGAGAGAGGATATGCGTGTGATGCTTTTCGCGGCCGTCGTGGCTCTGGCCCCAGCCGCCCTCGCCGCGCAAACCACCACCGGCGCCCAGACCGGCACCCAAGCCACCACGGGCGCGCAGACTCAGACCATGACGCCGCCCGCAGGTACGGCGACCAGCCCCGGCGTCACCCCGTCCACCACCGGCACGACCGACATGGGAACGGGCGTGAACGCGACCACTCCGGCCGGCGATCTCAACGGGCAAACCAACATGAACGCCGCCGCGAGCGCCAGCGGCAACAGCATGGGCGCGATGGACAACAGCATGACCAACGGCGGCCCGCACAAGAACAAGAAGAAGCACAAGCGCGACAGCACTTGGCCGCGCTGAAGAGGCTGGCCCGGTCGCATGACCGGGCCGTTTTCTATTCCGCCGCCTGGATGCGCGCCGGGCGGAAGCGGTCCGCGATCGCGCGGAAGAAGCGCGGCACCGGGGCGTGACGCGCCATCCATTCGGCATAGTCCCGATAGACCGGATCGGCCGAGAGATGCCGCTCCTCGGTCCGCGCGCGCCAGTAATAGACGCCGCTGATGATCGCGAGGATCGCCGTGTTGCGGATGCGATCGCTCATCAGCGCGGTGGTGGCGAGGAAGGGCATGGTGGAAAGCCACCAGAACAGGTTCTTCGCCAGATAGGCCGGATGCTTGCTGAAGCGATAGGGGCCGTTGGTGAGAATGCCGCGGTGGGTGAGGTTGGAAAAGCGCAGTCCGAACGCCATTGTCGCCCACGCATAGACGCCGGTGAGAGCGATCAGCGCGAAGGCGTCCAGCGTCAGCAGCATCGGATGCCCGGCAAGCCACTGGCTCCACGGCGCCTGCCCCGGCGAATAATCGAGCGGGCCGCCCGGGTTCATCATGATGAAGGGCGGGTAGCAGATCAGCGCCGCCATCCACGCCGCCGCGTAAGGATTGGCCGAACGGATATGCGAATCGAGCGGCCGCATCGTCAGCAGATAGCCGACGGTGGCGAGGTTTACGTCGATCAGGAACATGATCGCGATCAGCCCGTCCGCCAGCGCCACCGGATCATCCAGCATCCGCTGGGGATCGGCCGTGAGCGCCGCCGCCCAGTTGCCCGGCAAGGTGGAGAACATGAAGGCGATGAAGAAGCCCTTGACCATCCAGGCGCGGGCGTGATCGGCGAGCGCGCTGCGCGTCACCTCGGGATCGCGGCCCAGGGTCAGCAGCCATTGGCCGAATGCCCACAGACTGTCGCGCGGCTCGATCAGCCGCCGCTCGAGCCACAGCACATAGGGGACCGAGAGGATCAGCAGCACCGGCAGCAGCGCGCGCAGGCTATGCATCGCGAACAGGTAGGAGCCGCTCCAATACCAGCGGCCCACGCAATAGCAGAAGGCGATGACGCCCCAGGTCGCCCACAGCCCGGCCAGCTTGACGAGGCTTCCGTCGATCGCCTCGCGCCAGGGGCGGCGCAGCGACCAATCGATGCCGGTGGTGGGATTGCGGTGGACCTTGTCGACGAACAGCGACCAGGCGATCATCGGCAGCCCGCAGGCGAGCAGCGCGGTCAGTGCGGAGAAGGGCCCGTTGAGGCCGAAACGGCTCGCCGTCGTCGTCCAGCCGATCAGCCCGATCACGCCGACGATGCCGACCGGCGCGGACACCGCCGAACGCGGCGGCGCATCCTGCGATCGCTCTGGCTCCATCCGTCTCGTCCCCGCGTGGCTGAAGGATCGTGCCTAGCGCATCAGCCGTAAGCAAGCGGTGAATCGGAGACATTCTCCCATTCAGGGATATGAAGATCTTCTCGCGTTCCCGCGAAAGCGGGAACCCAGGGCCGCAAGACCGACCCGCCGGCCTGGGCTCCTGCTTTCGCAGGAGCGCTGATCTATTTGTGACCGAAGAAGCTCAGCCTTTCGCCTTGCCGTCCTGATCGTCGGCGGAGGCGGTCGTCGCCGCGTCCGCGCCGGGCTTGTGATCGTAGATGAAACCGTAGGCGGGATATTCGCGGGTGCCGAGATCGTGGATTCCCTTGAACCACACGCGCACCTTGCTCCAGTCGTTCCTGGCCGAGACGTCCATCACCTCGACATCATGCTCGACCTTGCCCGGCGTCGACCAGTTGGCGTGCGTCACCTTGATGATGCGGTCCGAAATGACCTGGCTGACGGTGGCGACATGGCCGGCGCGCATCGAGCCGATCGCCTTGAACACCAGCACCGAGCCTTCCTTGGGCGCGCTGCCGCGGGCATATTTGCCGATCGCCTGTTTCCACCAGGTCGCCGCATTGCCGAAGAGCTGGATGCCGGACAGCATCCGCGCGAAGGGCGCGCACTGCCAGAAATGCGCCGGTGCTGCGTCCGCCGCTGCAGGCACGCTTGCACACATCAGCGCCGCGCAACAGAACGCGGCCGTCGACCGTTTGAACATCCGGTAAGCCCCCAAGCTCCCTGCGAGGGCCTGCTTAGCGGGCGAGGGTTAACGGGAAAGCACCCACTCGACCGGGCGACGGATTCGCGCGGTGAGTGGTTGCAACCTTTTTGCGAGCGGCTTTGAGGCGGAAAGCTGGAGCGGGTAGCGGGGATCGAACCCGCATCACAAGCTTGGAAGGCTAGTGCTCTACCATTGAGCTATACCCGCAACCGTCACTGGTGCCCAGGAAAGGACTCGAACCTTCACGGCCTTGCGGCCACTGGCACCTGAAGCCAGCGCGTCTACCAATTCCGCCACCTGGGCAGGCGTGCGAGAGTGGCGCGGATAGCGGGGGGTCGGGCGGTCGTCAATGCCGGTCTTGTTTTCGCATCGCCACGGGGGCAAGGCGGGCGCGGCCTCACGGGTTTTCGAGGAAGGATAAGGCGAGCGATGGCGGAATTGGTGACGCTGTTCGGCGGCGGCGGCTTCATAGGGCGCTATGTCGCGCAGGCGCTGATGCGCCAGGGTGTGCGGGTGCGGATCGTCGGCCGCGATCCCCGGCGGGCCTGGTTCGTGAAGCCGCTGGGCGCGCTCGGCCAGACCCAGTTCCTCGCCGCCGACGTGACCAAACCCCATACCGTCAGCCGCGCGATCCGCGGCGCGGACGCGGTGGTGAACCTGGTCGGCGTGCTGAACGGAAACTTCCAGGCCGTGCATGTCGAGGGCGCGCGCAACGTGGCGGAAGCCGCGAAGGCGGAAGGCGCGGGCGCGCTCGTCCATCTCTCCGCCGTCACCGCCTCCCCGAACGCCCCTTCCGCCTACGGCCGCAGCAAGGCCGAGGGCGAGGAGGCGGTGCGCGCGGCTTATCCCAACGCCACCATCATCCGCCCCGCCGCCGTGTTCGGGCCGGAGGACGATTTCGTGAACCGGCTGGCGGCGATGATGCAGTATTCGCCGGTCATGCCGATCGCCGCGCCGGGCACGCGCTTCCAGCCGGTGTTCGTGGCGGACGTGGCGCAGGCGATCGCCGCCGCCGCGCTCGATCCGGGCCGCTACGGCGGCCGTACCTTCGAGCTCGCCGGCCCCGAGGTGCTGACCATGACAGAGCTCGTCCACTGCGTCGCCCGGATGACGGGGCGTAATCCCGCCTTCCTAGAGCTGCCGGACAGCCTGGCAGGCCTGGTGGCGCGGCTGGGCTTCCTGCCGGGCGCGCCGCTCACCATGCGGCAATGGGAGATGCTGCGGCAGGACAGCGTCGCCTCGCCGGGCGCGGAAGGCCTTGCCGCCTTCGGTCTCCACGCCACGCCGCTGGAGACGGCCGCGCCGCGCTGGCTGGTGCGATACCGCCGCCACGGCCGCTTCGGCGCCGAACGCAAGGCGCTCTGATCCTCCTTCGGGGCCGGCATCCACGCCGGCCCTTCTTCTTTGCCCTCCATTCAAGGCCGATTGCTTATGCTGATCGTTCCCGCCGTCATCCTCGGCGTCGTCGAGGGACTGACCGAGTTCCTGCCCGTCTCCTCCACCGGCCACCTGATGCTGGTCGGCGCGATGCTCGGCTACAGCGACGCGCAATGGGCGACGTTCAACATCGTCATCCAGTTGGGCGCGATCCTGGCCGTGATCGTGCTTTACTGGCGGACCTTGTGGGATGTGCTGATCGGGCTGTTCCAGCGCGAGGCCGGGGCCTATCGCTTCACCCGCAACGTGGTGATCGCCTTTCTGCCGGCGGCGGTGATCGGACTGGCGCTTCACAAGAAGATCGAGGCGCTGCTGCAACGGCCGGACATCGTGTGCGTCATGCTGGTGCTGGGCGGCCTCGCCATCCTTGCGGTCGAGCTGCTGGTGCGGCGGCACCGGATCGAGGGCGTGGTGAACATGCCCGCGCGCACTTCGGTGGGCGTCGGTTTCCTGCAATGCCTGGCGATGATTCCGGGGGTGAGCCGATCGGCCGCGACCATCCTCGGCGCGCGCGCGCTGGGGGTGGAGCGCAAGACGGCGGCCGAGTTCAGCTTCTTCCTCGCCATCCCGACCATGCTGGGCGCGACGGTGGTGGAGCTCGGCAAGAACGGGGCCCATCTCTCCCCCGGCGGGGTCGGCTGGGGCGAGATCGCGATCGGCTTCGTCACCGCCTTCCTGGTGGCGCTGATCGTGGTGCGCGCCTTCGTCGGCTTTCTCGGCCGTCACGGCTTCATTCCCTTCGCCTGGTATCGGATCATCATCGGGATCGCGGGCTATTGGTGGTTGATGGGACGATAGGACCACATCGGACCTGTCACTGGCGTTAGGATACTGGGAATGAGTGCAACGAGATGAAAGGAAGGGATATTTAGGTCAAATTAGCTGACATACTAGCGATTCATTTCGTGACTCGCGCCTGAAACTATGCTTTCGCGTCTCCTTCAGGAGGGCGCGCGATGGCTGACAATCCGATGCTGAAGTTCGTAGGCACCGAGCAGGCCTATCCCGAGAAGCGCGCGCCCGAGATCCGCGCCGAGGACTTCGCCGAGATCACCCGCCATTATCTGGCCGCGAAGGCGGAGGAGCAGGCCGGCCGCTGCTCGCAATGCGGCGTGCCCTATTGCGCGACGCACTGCCCGCTCCACAACCATATCCCCGACTGGCTGCGGCTGACCGCCGAGGGGCGGCTGCGCGAGGCCTACGAGCTTTCCTCCTCCACCTCGACCATGCCCGAGATCTGCGGCCGCATCTGCCCGCAGGACCGGCTGTGCGAGGGCAATTGCGTGATCGAGTTCTCCGGCCACGGCGCCGTCACCATCGGCGCGATCGAGAAGTTCATCACCGACACCGCCTGGAAGGAAGGCTGGGTCGAGCCGGTAACGGCGGCGCGGGATCGCTCCGCCCAGTCCGTCGGCGTCATCGGCGCGGGCCCGGCGGGGCTGACCGCGGCCGAGCTGCTGCGCGCCCAAGGCTATGCCGTGCATGTCTATGACCGGCACGATCGCGCCGGCGGCCTGCTCATCTACGGCATCCCCGGCTTCAAGCTGGAGAAGGAGGTCGTCACCCGCCGGATCGAGCGGCTGCGCGAGGGCGGCATCCATTTCCACCTGAGCTTCGAGGTCGGCCGCGACGCCAGCCTCGCCCAGCTCCGCGCGCGCCACGACGCGCTGCTGATCGCCACGGGCGTTTACAAGGCGCGGGCGATCAAGGCGCCGGGCATCGGCTCGGAAGGCGTGGTGCAGGCGCTCGATTACCTGATCGCCTCCAACCGCAAGGGCTTCGGCGAGACGGTGCCGGCCTTCGAGGACGGCAGCCTGAACGCCGCGGGCAAGAATGTCGTGGTGGTGGGCGGCGGCGACACCGCGATGGATTGCCTGCGCACCGCGATCCGCCAGGGGGCCAAGTCGGTCAACTGCCTGTATCGGCGGGACCGCGCCAATATGCCGGGCTCGCAGCGCGAGGTCGGCAACGCCGAGGAGGAAGGCGTCGAGTTTGTCTGGCTCTCAGCCCCTGAGGCGTTCGAGGCGGAGAAGCGAGTCAGCCGGGTGCGCGGCGCACGGATGCGTTTGGGCGCGCCCGACGCCTCCGGCCGCCGCGCGCCCGAGCCCGATCCGGGCAGCGGCTTCCATCTCGACGCCGATCTCGTCATCCAGGCGCTGGGCTTCGACGCGGAGGATCTGCCGCGGATGTTCGGCAGCCCGGACCTCTCCGTCACCCGCTGGGGCACGCTGCGCGTCGACCATAAGACGATGCAAACCTCGATCCCGGGCGTGTTCGCCGCGGGCGACATCGTGCGCGGCGCGAGCCTCGTCGTCTGGGCCGTCCGCGACGGCCGCGACGTCAGCGATCGCATGCATGTTTGGTTGAAAGAGCAGGCGCGTTCCGAAATGATGGCGGCATGACGAGGTATTTAGCCTCGCGACAGGGGACGACCGCCATGATCAGACCATCACTCACTTTTCTTGCCACGCTTCTGGCCGTCGTGCCCGGCGCGACAACGGCAGCGCCGGCTACAACAGCCGCCGTTACCAAAACGACTGCAACAAATCCCGATCCTAAGGCGCTGGCAGAGGCCCGACTGGTGGTCGCGCGTCTTATGCCACCCGGCGTTTACAAGAAGATCATGGGGCCAATGATGAGTTCCGTGACCGGCAATATGAGCGAGAGCATGAAGGCGCTCCCGCTTAAGCAATTAGCTGAATTGGGCGGACTCAGTCCGAAGGAAGCCGCTGCCCTCGATAAAGTCGATATCGGGCAGGTGATGGCGATCTACGATCCGCATTGGCAAGAGCGGATGAGACTATCGATGAATGCGATGTTTGAGGCAATGGGAGATTTCTTCACAACTATCGAGCCTGAAATGCGCGAGGCAATGGCGCACGCCTATGCCAATCACTTCACGACGGCTGAACTCACCGATCTCGATCGTTTCTTCGAAACGCCCGCTGGCGCTAAGTTTTCCAGTCAATATATGACAATCATGACGGACCCGGCGATAGCCGCCGAGATGAAGTCGATAATGCCGAAGATGATGCAGCAAATGCCCAAGTTCGTCGAAGCTGCAAAGAAGGCAACGGCTAGTCTGCCCCCGCCTCGCAAGATCGAGGATTTATCACCTGCCGAGAAGGCGCAGATCGCGAAGGCGCTCGGCGTCAAGGAAAACCAACTCCAGGATCCGAAGACGACTACATGACCACCGAAGCCGAACGCCTCCGCCTCGCCGAACACGGCATGTACCGCCCCGATCTCGAGTCCGACGCGTGCGGCGTCGGGCTTGTCGCGGCGGCGGACGGGGTGGCTTCGCGCCGTGTCGTCACCGCCGCGATCGACGCGCTGAAGGCGGTGTGGCACCGGGGCGCGGTCGACGCCGACGGCAAGACGGGGGACGGGGCCGGCATCCATGTCGAGCTGCCCATCGGCTTCTTCGACGACGCCATCGAGAATGGCGGGCACAGCCCCGGCCCCGGCCGGTTGGCCGTCGGCATGGTGTTCCTGCCTCGCACCGACCTCGGCGCGCAGGAGACCTGCCGCACCATCGTCGAATCCGAGATCATCGATTTCGGCTACACCATCTACGGCTGGCGGCAGGTGCCGGTGGACGTCTCCGTCATCGGCGACAAGGCGATGATGACGCGCCCCGAGATCGAGCAGATCATGATCCAGGGCCCCGCCCCGGACGCTATGGACGCCGCCGAGTTCGAGAAAAATCTCTACCTCATCCGCCGCCGCATCGAGCGCAAGGTGATCGAGGCGCAGATCAGCGGCTTCTACATCTGCTCGCTCTCCTGCCGCTCGATCATCTACAAGGGGCTGTTCCTGGCCGAGGAGCTTTCCGCCTTCTACCCGGATCTGCTGGACGAGCGCTTCGTCAGCCGCTTCGCCATCTTCCACCAGCGCTATTCCACCAACACCTTCCCGCAATGGTGGCTGGCCCAGCCCTTCCGCTGCCTGGCGCACAATGGCGAGATCAACACGGTTCGCGGCAACAAGAACTGGATGAAGAGTCACGAGATCAAGATGGCGGCGATCGCCTTCGGCGAGCATTCGGAGGACATCAAGCCGCTGATCCCGGCCGGCGCTTCCGATACCGCCGCGCTCGACGCCGTGTTCGAGGCGGTGTGCCGCGCGGGCCGCGACGCGCCGACCGCCAAGCTGATGCTGGTGCCCGAAGCCTGGCAGGGCGCGAGCGACATGCCGGACGCCCACCGAAACATGTACGCCTATTACGCCTCCGTCATGGAGCCGTGGGACGGCCCCGCCGCGCTGGCGATGACCGACGGGCGCTGGGTGGTGGCGGGCGTGGACCGCAACGCGCTCCGCCCCTTGCGCACCACCCTCACCGCCGACAATCTGCTGATCGTCGGATCGGAGACGGGCATGGTGGTCGTGCCCGAAAGCACGATCGTCGCCAAGGGCCGGATCGGGCCGGGGCAGATGATCGGCGTCGATCTCGACGAGGGCCGGTTCTTCTCCGATGGTGAACTGAAGGACCGGCTCGCCGCCGCCCACCCCTTCGGCGATTATGTCAAGGGTTTCCGCGAGCTTTCCGACCTGCCCGTGCCCGAAGGCGATCATGTCGCGCGCTTCGATCGCGCCGGGCTGGCCCGCCGCCAGGTCGCCGCCGGCATGACGCTGGAGGATATGGAGCTGATCCTCGCCCCCGCCGTCGAGGACGCCAAGGAGGCGATCGGATCGATGGGCGACGACGCGCCGCTCGCCGTCATCTCGGACAAGCCGCGCGTCATCAGCCAGTTCTTTCGGCAGAATTTCAGCCAGGTGACGAACCCGCCCATCGATTCCCTGCGCGAGACGCGGGTGATGAGCCTCGCCACCCGCTTCGGCAATCTCGCCAACATCCTCGACACCGGGCCGGTGCAGTCCAACGTGCTGGTGCTGCCCTCCCCCGTCCTGTCGTCGGCCCACTGGGCGACGCTGAAGGCGCATTTCGGGAGCGCGGCGGCCGAGATCGACTGCACCTTCGATGCGAACGGCGGGCCGGATTCGCTGCGCGCCGCGATCGCCGAAATCCGCCGCAAGGCCGAGCAGGCGGTGCGCGAGGGCCGCACCGAGCTGTTCCTGACCGACGAGCATGCCGGGCCGGACCGCTGCGCCATCCAGATGGTGCTGGCGGCGGCCGCCGTCCACACGCATCTGGTGCGGCGGGGGCTGCGTTCCTACGCCTCGGTCAACGTCCGATCGGCGGAATGTCTCGACACCCATTATTTCGCCGTGCTGATCGGCGTCGGTGCGACGACGGTGAACGCCTGGCTCGCCGAGGCCGCCATCGCCGACCGGCATGCCCGCGGTCTGTTCGGCGAGCGCAGCCTCGACGAATGCCTCGCCCGCTACCGCAAGGCGATCGACGACGGCCTGTTGAAGATCATCGCCAAGATGGGGATCGCGGTGATCTCCTCTTATCGCGGCGGCTATAATTTCGAGGCGGTCGGCCTCTCCCGCGCGCTGGTCAACGATCTCTTCCCCGGCATGCCCGCCAAGATTTCGGGCGAGGGCTACGCCTCGCTCCAGCTCAACGCGCTGGAGCGGCACGAGGCGGCATGGGACATGGCCGTGGCGACCCTGCCGATCGGCGGCTTCTACAAGCAGCGCGCCGGCGGCGAGACGCACGCTTACTCCGCGCAACTCATGCACCTGCTGCAAACCTCGGTTTCGACCGACAGCTACTCGACCTATCTGCAATTCTCGCGCGGGGTGCGCGATCTGCCGCCGGTCTATCTGCGCGATCTGCTGGAGTTCAACTGGGCGCCCCAGGCAATCAATATCGACGAGGTCGAGGCGATCACCGAAATCCGCAAGCGCTTCGTGACGCCGGGCATGTCGCTCGGCGCGCTCAGCCCGGAAGCGCACGAGACGCTGGCGATCGCGATGAACCGGATCGGGGCCAAGGCCGTCTCCGGCGAAGGCGGCGAGGATCGCAGCCGCTACAAGCCTTACGAGAATGGCGATAACGCCAACTCGGTCATCAAGCAGGTCGCTTCCGGCCGCTTCGGCGTGACGGCGGACTATCTGGGCTCGGCCGAGGAGCTGGAGATCAAGGTCGCGCAAGGGGCCAAGCCCGGCGAGGG
>Ga0164242_10000714_pt1 | contig 40114 bp, 38 predicted proteins | sample OricomgcompostMG_FD_108783 | JGI IMG/M metagenome (GOLD analysis project Ga0164242, IMG submission 108783) | Miracle-Growth compost microbial communities from Emeryville, California, USA - Original compost - Miracle growth compost (MG) ... | reverse complement strand
CATCTGGACCGGAAGGCCCGACCTTTCGCAGTGGAAGGCGATGGTCGGAATCATCCACAAGCCCAAGCACGAAGTGAAGATCGGGATTGTCGGCAAGTACACCGACTGGCGTGATACTTACAAATCGATCTCAGAATCGCTCGTGCACGGCGGAGTCGCGAACAACGCGCGCGTGGTGCCGATTTACATCGACAGCGAGCAGCTTGAAAAAGGCGATTTCAGTGCCTTGAATGAAGTGAATGGTATTTTAGTGCCCGGCGGTTTCGGCGAGCGCGGGATCGAGGGCAAAATTAAAGCCATCGAATATGCTCGCACGCAGAACCTTCCGTTTTTCGGAATCTGTCTGGGGATGCAACTCGCGGTGATCGAATACGCTCGTCATGTTTGCGGCCTCAATCACGCCAGCTCGGCCGAATTCAAACCCGAGAACGATCAGAACGTGATCGACCTCATGGATTCGCAAAAAGAAATCCGCGATTTGGGCGGCACGATGCGGCTGGGGGCTTATCCCTGCCAGATCACACCTAAATTCAATGGCAAGCCTACGCATGCGTTTGCCGCTTATCAAAAAGACAAAATTTCAGAGCGCCACCGTCATCGCTACGAGGTATCGAATCATTTCCGTTCGCAGCTCGAAGAAAACGGGCTGCTCGTCAGCGGTCGTTACATCGATGCGCAGAAAGGGATCGAACTCGTCGAAATGGTCGAGCTCCCGGATCACCCGTGGTTTCTGGGGTGTCAGTTCCACCCTGAGTTGCTGAGTCGTCCGCTCGATCCGCATCCGCTGTTCGTTCAATTCATCAAAGCCTCGGTTCAATCGTCGAAAGGCGTTCAACCCAAATTAAAAGGAATCCGTTAATCATGACTCTCCCTAATCTGACTCCGACTCTTTTACCGCCGATGACTCTGATTGCAGGCCCCTGCGTGATCGAAGACGAAGGCCTCGTCATGGAAGTCGCAACCGAGCTGAAGCACCAACTGGCTGGCATGGCCGTTCAATTGTTTTTCAAGGCGTCGTTCGACAAGGCCAACCGTTCGTCGATCGACGGCTTTCGCGGCCCGGGATTGAAAGAGGGATTGCGAATTTTGAACAAGGTGAAGGAAAAACTGGGCCTTCCGGTTTTGACCGACGTCCACACGCCCGACCAATGCGAAGAAGTCGCAAAGGTCGTCGATTTTCTGCAAATACCCGCGTTTTTATGCCGACAGACCGATCTGATCGTCGCCGCGACCGAAGCCGCACTTCAATGGGGACGCAAAGTAAACGTGAAAAAGGGCCAGTTTTTGGCCCCATGGGATGCGAAAAACATCGTCGAGAAAGTGCGCGCGGTCGAGGCCAAGCATTCGGGGCCGCACAAGAAGGTCGATCTTCATTTGACCGAACGCGGAGTCACTCACGGTTACAACACCCTGGTGGTTGACATGAGTTCGTTTCAGACGATGTCGAAATTCGGAGTGCCGACGATTTACGATGCCACTCATTCGATTCAAAGCCCGGGCGGTGGTCCTGGCGGAAAATCCACCGGCGGAAAACGCGAATACCTCGAAGTGCTGGCCCGCGCGGCCTTCGCGGCCGGCGCCGACGGCCTGTTCATGGAATGCCATCCACGACCGGAACTCGCCAAAAGCGACGGCCCGAACGCGTTTTATCTCGAACATGTGAGCGAGTTCGTGCGGCAGATCCTCGAATTTCGTAGGCTCGCGCAGAGTTTACCGAAGCTGCTCCCCGAGGCCCGCACATGAATCCTGTCGAGTTCTCGCTGGGCTTGCGTGAAAAACTGAAGCGAGTGAAACTTCTTTTGCTCGATGCCGACGGCGTGCTCACCGACGGAACGATTTCGTACCTTGAAAAGCACGGTTGGTTCCGCACTTACAATGTCTACGACGGTTACGGTATCAAGCTGATTCAGTCGTTGGGAATTCCCGTCGGCGTGATCAGCGGTGGGAATTCGAAAGACCTCAAAGAACGGATCAAGCTGCTCAAAATCAAGCACTCCGTCCTCGGAAGCGAAGACAAACTGAAATCGCTCGAAAAAATTGTGAAGAAGACCGGCGTCCCGGTTGAAAACATCTGTTTCGTCGCCGACGATCTTTTCGATTTGCCCGCGCTCGAACGGGTGGGGCTCGCCATCACCGTCCCTGACGCCGTTCCCGAAGTGAAGGCCATGGCCGATTGGGTCACCACTCGCCGTGGTGGCCACGGTGCCGTCCGAGAAGTGATCGACGCCATTCGAAAAGTGCAGAAGCTGAATCCGTGACGCGTAAAACCCTTCTTCAATTGAGTGCAGTCGTTTTGTTTCTCGGCGGCTGTGGCGGTCCGCGCGGATGCTCTCCGCATTTCGCCGACCTGAAGAAGATGTATCCGCACGTGATTTATCACGGCCCGAAAGAGCCCTCTGAAGTGGTGTTGAAAAAAACGCCACCCGAGAACTGGACTCCGCTGTCGCAGATTTCGAAGCGGGCGCAAGAGGCGATCATCGTTTCGGAAGACTGGGCTTTTTACCAACATCATGGTTACGACGAAAAGCAGCTCAAAGAAGCGATTTACGAAACGATCGAAGAACACAAATTCGGGCGTGGAGCCAGTACCATCACCCAGCAGGTGGTGAAGAACGTTTATCTCAACAAAGAAAAAAGCCTGATCCGAAAAGCCCGCGAACTTTGGATGGCGACGAAGATCGAAAAGGTACTCGGAAAAAAACGCATTCTGGAAGTCTATTTCAACATCGCCGAATGGGGCGAAGGCATTTTCGGTATCGGCCGGGCTTCGCGTTACTACTTTCAGAAAAGCCCTTCCGACCTGAGTGCAAAAGAGGGGGCGTTTTTGGCGATGCTCTTACCGTCGCCCGAAAAATACGGCGTTTCGTTCCGCCAGCATCACCTGACCCCGTATGCCCGCCGGATCGTCCGTTCGATTCTGAACAAGATGGTGCAAGCCGGTTTTTTGACGCCCGAAGAGCGCGATCTCGAATGGGCCAAGCCCTTGCCGTTTGAGCCTTCGTTTGATCCGGTTCTGACGGAAGACGAGAAGGAGCCGCAGGACGATCACCTTGGGGATGAGTCGGTGTTCGATGAAACCAGTTTAAGAGAAGATCAAGAGGAATTGCCGTCCCAATAAAAGTCTGCCACAATAGAAGAATGCGGCTCACGAGAGGTTTCTTCCAAGGATTGGTGTTCTTAGCGCTTTTGGCGCTCGTCTTCATCGGAGGATGGAAGATGGGGGTTCAGACTGAGGGCAGCCGGCTGATTTTTCGCAGCAACTTCACTTATCCGCTCCTTTCGAAAGAAGCCCTTCAAGAAAAATTCGTAAAACTCAACGACGACTCCGTTTACAATTTTCAAAAAACCGAAGTGAAGCTCGACGGCTTCGACGAACCGGCCGAGCTGGATTTTTCGTTCGATCCCGCGATCCAAAAAGCTTCGGAAGATTTATTGAACCGCTACAAACCCGATTTGGGGGCGATGGTCGTGATGGATGCGTCGACCGGACAGATTCTGGCCATGGCCGCCGAGAACCGCGCGTTCGAGGTCGAGGGGAATCCAGCGATTTCGATGTCGTATCCGTCGGCATCGGTGTTCAAGGTGATCACGGCCACGGCTGCACTCGAAAAGACTCAAATTCAGCCCGAATCGATGATGGCTTATGTCGGACGAAATCACACGCTTTACAAGTCGCAGGTGTTGAAAGAAAAAGTGAGCGGTTGGGTCCGTAAATGCACGCTGAAAGAGGCGTTCGCGAAATCGTTGAACCCGGTATTCGGGCGATTGGGCGTTTTCAAGCTCGGAAAAGAATCGATTCAAGACTGTTCGAATAAATTCGTCTTCAACGAAGAGATCCCGTCCGAGTTTCCGATCGCATCGTCTCATGCGGCGAACCCGACCGATCGATACGAGTTGGCCGAAATGGCGTCGGGATTCACTCAGAAGAACATCATCACCCCGCTTCACGGTGCGCTGATTGCGGCGGCCGTTGCCAATAACGGAGTGATGATGGAGCCGTATTTTTTGAATTCCGTTCACCTCAAATCGGGTCGTCCGATTTATCAGGCCAAATCAAAAATCCTTTCGGAAGTGATGTCGCCTGAGACCGCACATGAACTGAAAACGATGATGCGCGAGACGGTCATGCGCGGAACTTCACGAAAAAGTTTTCACGGGTTTTTTCGAGGCCGCTTCCGTGAACTCGACGTCGGCGCGAAAACCGGTCACTTGACCGACCGCTCACTGGGCGGACGGGCCGACTGGTTCGTCGGATTCGCCGAGGCCCATGGCCGCAAGATCGCCGTTTCGGTCATGACCATGCACAAGAAGTACTGGAAGGTAAAATCTGCCTACTTGGCCCGGAAAACGATTGAAACCGCATTCGGTGCCAAGAAAGTCGCGCATCGATCGCGCGCCGATCGCGCTAAAAAAGCCGCACTTCGTGAGTCTCTGGCCGGTTTTTAAGGAAACCCCCGTTTTTTTAGCCTACACTGAATAAAGTATGGGATCGAAATTCGATTCGCGTTCATTTTTAATCGGAGCTTTCTCGCTCGGCACGCTGCTCGCTTCACCGGCGGTGAATGCTCGTTCGGTCGCCACCCAAGATCTGATCAATGCCATTCAAGACGATCATGCGCCGATGTCGGATGTTTCGGCGGCACTGATGATGATCGATCTCTACGACCGAGGTCTCGCGGGCGGCAAGACCGGCCTGTGCGTGGATTTCGATCAGACCGACGGTCGTCGCACCATTAAGGTGGGCTTGAATACCTCGGCATTCGTGACCGGCAAGGACGGCGTAAAGGACACCTTGCTCCAAGCCGACGTTCAAAACCTTCAAAAGCTCGTGGCGATTTTGGCCAAGGCCGAAGGCGGAAAGGTCCCGGCCTCGGTTTCGGGATACGCGGACGGACAACATTATCAGAACGAGTTTACCTCTAAAAAATCCAACGCCCAGGCGATCGAAGACAGCATTCATGACAACGAATCGCTTTCGCTTCGCCGCGCGAACCGAGTCGCCGATTTGCTCGAACGGATCACCAGCGACAGCGGGGCCCTTCAGATCGGGCCGGAAGACCGGCACGGTTACGCAAGCCCCGAACTCGAACGAAACCCCTTGTATTCGAAGGCGAGTGGCGGATTGAATTGTCCGACCCGCCGTAAGGTCGTGATCACCCTCGATGCGCCGGACCTGAAAATCAAAGAGGTGGTTTCACCGACGAAGCAGTTCGTACCGGACGAATTGAGCCAGGATCTGAAGCTCGCGGCGAACCGCGCGTTCGCGAAAGAGATCCGAGGCATCAATACTTCGATCTCGCGCGGAAGCATGAAAGACCGCGCCGAGCAGATTTACGCTGAGCTGAAAAAGCGGAATCGCTTGATCCCGCAATGCGATCAAGAACCGATGAAGCAGCTTACTTTGTCGTTCATCGCCTATTCGATCGACGGAAAAGATCGCAAGAATAACATTCAAGACTGGATCGATCGCTTTGTCGGACGTCCTTTCAAAGCCCACCGCCCGGACAACGACGCGATGGGGATCGGCACGCTTTCGTTCGGTTGCGTTCGTCCCTCGGACGACTGGATGCAGGCGATGCTGGAGCGGCATCCCGACTTTGAAACGAGCGCGAAAGATTTTTTCCGTATCTCCGGCCGTTCGAACGTGACGGGAACGGCCACCGTTTCTTTCGACCCGAGTTTGTTGCATGAAGAAAAAATCATGCACGGAAAATACGCGGGACCGCCGGTCAAAGACGGGCGTCACAAAGGCACGTTCCAAGTGGGATATTTTTGTAAAGCCTGCGGTTCGGGCCTGTATTTTTTGCGTGACGATCAGGGAAATATCTTGAAAGACAAAGATGGTAATCCTCGGGTGGATTACGTGGATCGCGCGGTTGATTCGGTCGATCCGAATCGTTCGCCGGCGGACGTTCTGAACTCGGTGGCGGATGCCGATCCGTTTTCATTCGCAGGTTTCATGAAGCCTCGCCTTTATCTGGTGAAAAACTGTAAGGGTTTGAGTACCGCCGAAATTATCAAACGGATCGAATCGAAAGATCCGTCCGTTTCGAGCGTCGATCCGCTCGAAAGTCGAAGCCAACTGAAGGTGGATTCGGCAGTACTCGAACATGCGTGCGTGATTCGTCCGCCGTTACTGCATACGTGCAGTGCGACCCAAAACCATCAAGAGCCGGCCGAAGAAGCGCAAGTGAGTCGCTCGTTCGAGTATCCCGATCTTTCGGGAGTGTCGCGAACGGCTTCGTCGATCAGCGAACTGATCAATCATCCGAGTCAGACCTGCGGAGATCGACCGATCCTTTCGCCGCAAGAAAAAATCAACCAAGTCTCCTGTGTCGCAACCCCCAATCGACGGCTTCCGAGCGAGCATGAGCTTCAAGATTGTCCCGATCCTCATCGGGGCTCCTTAAAAGGCATTTAATTACAATATTTTGACGCACCACGGTTCTCCCATTGAAAACCATACTGTTTTGTCGTATTTTGAAAAGGCAAGGATAATCATGATTTATCTCGATGGCCATTCTACGACACCGCTGGATCCCGCTGTTTTCGAAGCGATGACTCCGTACTTTTTGGAGCGTTTCGGAAACGCATCTCATGGCGTGCATCGCTACAATTGGGAGGCCGAAGCCGCCGTCGAAAAAGCCCGTGAACAGTTGGCCAAAGCGATCGGTGCGCATCCCAAAGAAGTGATTTTTACGAGTGGTGCGACGGAAAGTAATCACTTGGCCCTGCACGGAGTGGCGCCCGCGCTCCTACGCGCGAATCGCCGTCGCATTCTTTCGATCGGAATCGAGCATGCTTCGGTATTAGGACCGTTGGAGCAGCTGGAGGCACAGGGCTTCAAAGTCGAATGGATTCAGATCGCTGCCGATGGGCGAGTCGATCTCGACGATTTACGAAAAAAATTAGGACCGGACGTGGGATTGGTCTCGGTCGCTTACGCCAATCATGAAATCGGAACGATTCAAGACGTTCGCGCCATTTCGGCATTGGCTCACGAAGCGGGTGCCTGGTTTCATACCGATGCGGTTCAGGCGTTCGGAAAAATTCCCGTCGATGTGCTTCGCGACGGTATTGACGTGATGACTTTGAGTGCCCATAAGATTCATGGTCCCAAAGGCATCGGTGCCCTCTATGTGCGGCGAAAAAATCCGCGCGTCGAGCTTGAGCCGATTTTTTGGGGCGGAAGTCAGGAACGCGGATTGCGTCCCGGAACGCCGAATAGCCCTGCAATCGTCGGATTCGGAAAAGCGGCTGAAATCGCGGCCCAGCGAATCGACGCAAACGCCGCGCAACTGCGGTCGCTTCGCGATTTGCTTTGGAGCGAGTTGAAGGAAAAACTTCCGTGCCTGCTCAGAAACGGTTCGACGGAACACGCATTGCCGAATAACCTGAATGTGAGCGTGGTCGGCGTGGACGGAGCGGCTCTGTTCGGGCGTTTGAAAAACGTGGCGGTGTCGAATGCTTCGGCCTGCGTGAACGGTATTCAGGATTACTCGCAGGTGCTGACGGTACTCGGCGTGGATCGCGAGTTGGCACGATCGACCCTGCGTTTCGGGCTCGGTCGCTTTACGACGAAGGACGAAATTCTGGCTGCTGCCCGCGAAGTTGCGGACGTGGTGACGGACCTTCGCCGGATGGAAAAAGAATTTGCCGAGCAATCGGGGCTCGGAGAGCAAAACGGAGAATGTTTGAGATGATTCAATTAACGGAAAAAGCGGTCAATGAGATCAAACGCCTGAAACAGACCGATCCGAGCGCTGCGGGCGCGAATCTTCGGGTGCAGGTCGTGGGTGGCGGTTGTTCGGGAATGAGCTACAAATTGGGCTTCGATGCCCAGCCTCTTACTGAGAAAGACAAGGTGTTCGAAAAAGACGGCGTCAGCCTCATTGTGGACTCGAAATCGTATCTGTATTTGCAAGGAACCGAGCTTGATTTTTCGGATGGACTGAACGGAAAAGGTTTTGTATTTAATAATCCTAACGCAAAACGTACCTGCGGCTGCGGGTCGAGCTTTTCGACTTGAGATGCTCAGTTAAAGGATGAATGATGCCTAAAGTGAAGTTTGTTCCAGTCACCGATCTCGGCGCCGGCCCGGGGAATCCCGTGGAATGCGAGGCTTCGGCCGGGGAATCGCTCTTGGACATCGCACTTTCTCACGGGGTCGACATCGAGCATGCTTGCGGCGGCTTTTGCGCCTGTACCACCTGTCATTGCGAGGTTTTAGAGGGCACGCAAAATTTGCTTCCACCCGAAGAAGACGAACTCGAACGCCTCGAAACGCTTTCCGATCGCACGCCCACTTCGCGTCTGAGCTGTCAGTCGAAGGTGCAAGGCGATGTCACCGTCCGTCTCATGAATAGCTAGTCCCTGAACGGTCATTTGGGGTTTGAGACCCGTCCCATAAAATAGATTTCACCCGATTTCGTGTTTCGAATCAGAAACAAAAACGGTTGATCGGCTTTGAACGTCTTCGGGTTCAGGCTGAAGACCGCACTTTCGTGCATCACCGCCGCAGTTGCGGCCGCAGCTTCGGTGCCTTTTTCGTCCACCTGAATGGCGGTGGCTTGAATCACGTCCGAGATCCGAAAGTTTTTTTGAGGCGAAACGAAGTTCGAAAAATCGCCTGGCTGAAACATCCGACCGTATCCCGCTTCGTCGAACACGCGCTTCAGCGAAAGCTTCGTATCGAACTTGAACTTGGGTAGGGTGACCTGCACCCTTGAGCGGCTCATGCCTGCAAACACTTTCTTCATCGAGGCTGCACTCCAGTCTTTTTCGACCGTCTCTAGATCAAGATCTTTCTGCGGAAGCCCGAGCACCATTTCGAGCGGAAGCCCCTTGTACTCCATCGCGAGCCACTTCGCGGTCGCATCTTCGTAGTAATTGAATTTCGCGTTTTGATGCATCATTTCGGTCTTAATCGCCGCGTGAGCCGATCGAAAGGTTTCGCGAGTCGTGCTTTGCGCCTGAAACGGCGAGGCCCAGTCGGCCTTCAGGTAAATTGCGTTGACGAAATAAGCGACGTCGGAAGGATCGATCTGATCCACGAGCTTCTCGATTTTTTCATGCGTCGCTTGCGAGACCCACTGATTCAAGGCTTTCAGCGAAAGGGGATGAACCGTGCCGTCGAGGTCGCGCGATAAAAGCTGTCGGTAAGAGGTCGAGACATTCTTGAGGTTCGACGAGCGCACCCAAACGGAATTGGCGAGATACAGACGGGCAGGTTCCTTGCCCGCTGAGGCTTGAGCGTGTTCGAGTTCACGCATGAGTTTGAATTCGGATTCGAATGCGAATCCGCCGTCTTTGAAGCCGAAAATCTGGCCCATCAGGTCTTTTGATTTCCCCGTCGCGCCGAGGTAAACCTGAGCGAAGGCCATGTCGAGGCTCAGCGGCGAAAGGTTCACGTTCTTGGGATCGCCCGAAAGAAGCCGATAAAGGCGATACGGAGTTTCGGACGCATCGATATTTTCAAAAATCTTTGCTTGGGTCAGCAACGAAGAAGGGTTCGGCGTCGGAGTCGCCTGGGTCGATGCTTTCTTTTGTCCTTGGCAGGCCGAAAGTCCGAACAAAAAAACAAGTGCCAACGATAACGCCATCATCGGTCGTGGATTCGTGATTCTCATGATTCGATGATAACCGAAGCCGCTTCCCGCTTCAATCCGCCGATCGTTCGACAGTTATCCGACGGTCGATCCGACCGAGCTTTTCGGGTCGAGGATGTCTCTCAAGGAATCCCCGAGAAAATGAAAGGCCAGCATCGTGATGAAGAGCGCCAATCCCGGAAACAGCATCAAATGAGGATAGCTTTGAATGCCACGAAACCCCTCGTTGGCGAGCGTGCCCCAGCTCGAATAAGGGGGCTGAAGGCCCAAGCCCACGAACGACAGAAAACTCTCGGTCAAAATGTTGCTCGGAATCTGAAACGTCAGCGCCACGATCATCGGCCCCATCAGGTTCGGGATGATGTGCTTGAAGAGCACCTTCATGTGCGTCAGCCCCAGTGCCCGACCGGCTTCAACATAAGGCAGTTCGCGCGCTTGAAGGACGAGCGCCCGTACCAATCTGGCCTGAGTCACCCAAGTCGTCAGCCCGATAGCGAGGAAGATTCCGAAAAATCCGCGACCGACGAGCAAGGTCAGCAGGATTGCCAGCAACAGCATCGGAAAAATATAGAACATATCGACGACGGCCATCAGGATCTGATCCCACTTGCCACCGAAATAACCCGCCAATGCGCCCGTGATCGTGCCCAGAACCAGCGAAAAAATCGCGGTACAGAAACCGACCGCAAGCGACAGACGCGCGCCGTACAAAACCCGGCTGAACAGATCGCGTCCCAAAACGTCGGTGCCCATGATGAAGCCGTGAATGGGTGGCGAAAGATTCGGGCCGACTCCGACCGCATCGTATGAATAGGGTGCGATCCAGGGCGCGAAGATCGCGAGAACCGAAAGAATCAACAGGACGATCACACTCAGGGTAAAGCGTTTGTCTTTGAAATATTTTTTCATTTGAGCTCATCCACCCGGACTCTGGGGTCGATCCAGCCGTAAGCCAAATCGACGGCAAGGTTACACAGCACCAGAATGATGCCATAGACGAGGGTCATGCCCATGACGAGCGGATAATCGCGGTTGATCACCGACGTGATGAAGTACTGCCCCATGCCGGGGATTTGAAAGATCGTTTCGACGACGTAGCTTCCGGTGATGAGCGAAGCGGCGATCGGACCCAGCAAGGTGATGACGGGAATGAGTGAGTTCTTCAGCGCGTGTTTGAACAAAACACGGCTCCCTGAAAGCCCTTTGCTGTGGGCCGTGCGGATGTAATCGGCGTGCATGACTTCAAGCAACGTCGTGCGAGTCATGCGCGCGATGATCGCCAGCGGACGAAGTGAGAGTGTGATCACTGGGAGGATCATCGATTTTTTATCTTCCCACAGCGCGGGCGGAAGCCAGCCCAAATAGCTCGAAAAAAGAAGAATCAAGATCGTCGCAATCAGATACGAGGGGAGCGTGATCCCTGAGACGGCAAGAAACATCGACGAAAAATCGAGCAACGAGCCGCGCTTCCAGGCCGAGAGCACGCCGAGCGCGATTCCGACCAAAAATGAAAGCACGAGCGCGATGGCTCCGAGTTCGAGCGACGGAGGGGTTGCATCCCGAATGATTTCAGTGACCGGAGTTCCGATGTAGTGAAACGATTCGCGTAAATCTCCGTGAAGCAGATCTTTGACCCAATCGCCGAATTGAACGGCAAGCGGACGGTCGAGGCCGTACTTGGCTTCGATATTGGCCTGGATCTCGGCGGGCCAAACCTTATCGCCGTCGAACGGTCCGCCGGGTGCGAGCCGCATCAGAAAAAAGGTCGCCACGACCAAGAAGGCTAGCGTTGCGAAGGCTTGAAGAATGCGTTTGACGATAAAAGAAAACATGGCTTACTCGTCTTCTTCCCACTCCGCATGATTCAGATCAAGCAGTTGCGATTTCGGATAGCGAACCCATCCCGACTGTGCCGGAAAACTTTTAGGAGGATTCACGCATTCGTTCCGATCGAAAAGCAGTACGGTGTAGGCACACAAAAACGCATCGAAGGCGTTCAGGTTGTGAGTGAGTTTTTTCAAATCGCGATCGTAGATAAAAATGTCCAGATTTTCGGCCATTTTTTCGACGATGGTTTGCCGGGCCTCGGCGCCTTCTTCGAGCTGACGATGATGACGAAGCACGCGAGAGCTGATTTTCAGCGACGGGGCCAGAAGGGTCACGGTCAACTTCGGCAGCACTTCGTGCAGTTCGTATTCGGTCAGATAGGATTTCAAAAAACACATGCGCGCGGTCAGCGGTCCTTTGTTGCCGCCCATGGCCTCGTCAATTTCGAAGCGCATCTTTTCGGGAAGCTTTGCCATGACTTCGTGCTTCAGCCACAACTCGACCGGGCGTTGGGTGTAGGGCGTGAAAAAATCCTTGATGCGCGCCGTACGCTTCGACACTTTTTTACGGGCGGGTCGATGAAGTTTCGTCTTTGCCGAGAAGTTTTTCATCCACTTCACTTCGGGGGTCGAAAGCGGATCAGCAGAAGTGCAACCCTTCTTACCGCAGGTCAAGGCAGGAGGAAGCGTCGTGGGAACGTTCACGCCGATCTTCATATCAGGATGCTCGTCGGCATGCTCTAAAATGGTTTCGATCAAAGCTTCGTCCGACGAAGTTTGCTCGCCGTCGTAATTTTCAGGGCCGATGCCGGCATGAACGTCGAGAAGAAACACTTTCTTCTCTTTCGGATAATATTCGAGCGTTGCCAAAGTGGTTTTGGAGTTCTTCGCGCCCGAAAGTTCTAATCCGAGGTAACGCTTTTGGTTCATTTGACGCTGAGTCCATGAGGAACGGCCTCGAACGGAAGCGGCTGAATCTCAGTCGATCCCGAATCGAGAACGGCTTGGCTGACAGCCTCTTTCAGTTTTGCGTCTTTTTCAGGAAGCAAGATGAAGAAGCATCCGCCGCCGCCTGCTCCGCAGACCTTGAAGGCGATTTCGGAAATCTTGGCCGCGCGCGCGTAAGCCGCGTCCATCTCGGGGGTGCTGATTCCCGGAGCTAAAGTTTTTCGAACTTCCCATTCGCTTTTGACTCCGGCGACGACCGATTTGAAATCTTGCTTCAACAGAGCCGCTTCGACCTTGAGGGTGGCCTCGCAGATCGAGCGAAATTTACGATCGACTTCGGAGTTTTTATCGATCAGGCCTTTAAATAGCTGCCAGTTGTTGATGCCCGAGTTGCGCGACTTGCCCGAATAAAATAACAAGGTCCGGGCTTCGAGCTCTTTGAGCGTCGAAACGGGGAGTGCCGTGCGTTCGTTTCGTGCGATCTTCCAGTCGAGCACTTGCAAGCCGCCGAAGGCAGCGCCGTAATAATCCTGCAATCCTGCCGGGCCGTAGAGCACTTGGCTTTCAACGTCGCGAGTGAGCGAGATTAAAAACTCGCCGTCTTTATCCAGGTCGAGCGGCAGGCGGGGATGGGTCCACTTCCAGAGTGCGCCGATAATGGAGATACTCAGCGCGGACGAGCCGCCTAATCCGGCTCCGGCCGGGCTTTTGGCCTCGGTTTTGAGCGTGAAATTCAAAGCACGTGGATTCGGGTGCTCTTTCGCGAAATAACGCAAAAGCCGGATCGGAAGCTCCAGCTCAGGAATCGTTTTCGACGCCGAATCGAGGATCTCGGACCAGCTGAAGGTTTGAGATTTTTTTTGATCGATCGATTCGAGCCTCACTTGCGGAGACGAAGACGGTTGAGCGTCGATCGTCGTGCGGGCGAAAAGATTGATTCCGAAGTTGATGGTCTTCGGTTGATCGAGCAACAGGTACAAGGGCCAGATGTCGACGGTACCGCCGCAAAGATCGACGCGAACCGGGGCGACCGACTCGATAGAAATTTTTTCGATGCTCATGTTTCAATGACTCCGATGTAAGGAAGGCCCCTGAATTTTTCGGCGTAATCGAGGCCGTAACCCACGACGAATTTGTTCGGGATTTGAAAGCCCACGTAATCAATTTGAAGTTGATGCGCCTTTAGGGCGTCGGGCTTCAATAACAAGGCCGCTGTTTTGACTGAGGCGGGTTTTCTGACCTTCAGGTATTCGATGACATAATTCAGCGTAAGGCCCGAATCGACGATGTCTTCGACGACGAGCACGTTTTTTCCGATCAGGGGCTCGTTCAAATCGAGCGTCACCTTGACTTCGCCGGTCGAGGTCGTGTGGTTTCCGTAGCTCGACATCCCCAAAAATTCGCACACTACCGGCATGTTCAAGTGTCGGATCAAATCGGCGAAAAAGACGATGCTGCCCTTGAGCGTGCAAATCACGGTGAGTTCGCTTCCGCCGAATTCTTCATTGATCTTTTCAGCAAGCTCGCGCACGCGAGTTTTGATCTCAGCCTCAGGAATGTAAACCGTGGGTTCGTAAAATTTCACTTCATCAGACATAAGCGTTATTCATGATCTCACCGAATCCGCCGCCGCCCGGGACGATGTATTGGTGGTCGTTGAGTCCCTTTTCTTCGTTCCAGTGTGTGCCCGGAACCGTTTTCAAAACTTTTTCGCTCGAAAGCCCGCGATCGAGCCGGATCGCGTAGATGATCAGATCGGGATGCCGATCTTTCAGCTTCTTCAGGTATTCCGGCGTGACGATACAGTGAATAGAAACGTATTTTCTAGCCTTGCCGTGTTGCTTGAACAGGTCGAGCGTCTCGACGAGGGTGCTGCCCGTCGCGCCCATCGGGTCGGGGATGAGCACGATCGCATCGTCGACCGATCCGCCGATCTTGTGGCCCGAGACGGCGCTGCCGGTGACCGTTTGGTTTTCGCCCGTCTGGCGGGCGATGCTGATGTGATCTTGCCGGACGGTCTTCGGGTTCATGAAATAATTCAAGGCAGTGTAGCAAACGTGCGAGGGGAGCGTTCCCGCGCGAGCGAGGTTCACGCTCACCACCGGAGTATCCGGATCGATGATCGGCGTTTCGAAATTTCCCTGCGCGTGTTGCGTGCTCATGCGCGAGGCGATCACGGTTCGTTTCTGCGGGAATTCGAGATTGACCACGACCTTGAGCAGCGACGAGTACAAGGTCGTGACGAGCTCGTTGATCATGGGCTGGAAGGTATCGATCGAGCACAGGCGCGCCAGGTGCGAGTGCAGGTAGGGGTCCGAGAGCAAATGCACGTTCGGGCCGTAGCGGTGCTCCTGCTCGGAGAGCCGATACGCGATGCGGTCAAACTGGCAATCCTGAAGGGGGTGCATGTCTGTACCTTAACGAATCCACGGGGTTAAGGCAAAGCGAAAAGCGGGCTCAGAATCGCCATTTTCTCCTTATGATTCGTGGCGTTATTGCCGAAAAGAAAGTGATGAAAGGGCTCGTTTTTCTTCTGCTGTTTTTCGCGATTCCCGCACGGGCTCAAACTGCGGATCTGACCTCGGCGCAGGTCTCGGCACGACTGACTTCGCTTGAGAAAAAATTTTATGCGAACCCGAGTCTCGCCAACCTAACGATCACGGCTGAAGCTTTGTCGAAACTCAAAAACAGCACGACCTGGATTGCGAAACATCCGCAAGATTCGGTCAGCCTTCGCTTCAAGGAATTCCATCTTAATCTGCTTGAGATCACGCGCGCAAACGCGAAGTTGTCGGCCTGCACGAAGGGCACGACGGTGTTGAAGCGCAAGGTGGATCGCCTGATGGACGGAGTGACTCGCATGAACCGAGGTGGAGAGCGCGCCGTCTGTGATTTGCCTGCGTCCGAGAAGAAGCGTGCGCTCGACGACCTTGATGTTTACAGCGCGTTGATCGAGCAACAGAGTCAGCCGTCATCGACCGTGAGCCTCTTCGGCAACGACGAAAAATTCGTTCGGACGATGGTCGAGCAGAGCGATCCGGCGCTTCATAGCGATGTATTGCGGCCCGCATCGCCGGTGTTTTTTCAAGACCCGAGACTTCGCAAGGCGATCGCCGACGATCACGCTCGCGCGAATGAAGAAAAAGTCAGAAAGATCATGCTCGCGAACGGAAAAGACATTCGCGAATCGGGCGAGGCGACCGATGCCTACATCGACCGGAAGTACGGATTTGATCACGACCGCCTGAAAGATCTGCATTTGGCGTTGATGGAAGGAAACCGCGTCAACTGCCTTCGAAATTATTTGTATTACACCCAGCGATTTTCGTTCGGCGATTCGAAAGAAAAAATCACCGCGAGCGATCCGTACCGCGACGTCGAATCGAAGGCACGCGATCTGTTCGGGCGCGGTAAAACTTACGGCGGTTATTCTACCCTTCCCGAGTACGCGATCGGCAGCGGCGCGAAGGACGACATCGTGAATCTCGGCGTGAAAGAACTGAAAAGTTATTCCAAGCGCTACCGAGGTCATTCCCAACTCAGCGAAGACGACGTGCTTTCGATGCTGAAACCCGCGATTGACGAGGCAGTGAAGACCGAGCATCAGGCCGACGAGGTTCGAAATTCGAAAACGCATTCGCTCGACAACGCCGCCGATCAGGCCCGTGCCCGTTCGCTGAAAACGCGCGCTGAATACGCAATCCGTTCATCGGCCCTTCAGCGCGCATTCCAAAAGGTGAAATCATCCGAAGTGGGTTTTGTGGTCTTTACCGACGCGTTTCGCTCGAAGTTAGGTCAGCTCGCCACGATGTCGCCCGATGAAAAGCGTAAGATGATCCGCGATGCCGTTCAAGAGAACGTGACCCGCACTCGCAAGTACGCCGATTGGATTTCGGCTAATCAAGGCACCACCGATTTTTTTAATCGCGATAAAAGCGCCGATGAGTACCGAAAAATCAGTGAAGTCTTTTTGTACTCGTCGCCTTCCGTGATTCAAAATGCGATCGCGAAAAATCCGAAACTGATGGGTTCCCTTTGCGGAGTCTTCAAGGGCGCCGCGAAATTGCGTAAAGACGATGTTCCCGATTGGGTGGTCTGGGGCGGCGGTTCGATGATGTTGGTCGGTGGCCCCGTGGCTCCGATTGCCGGAACGGCCTTCGGTTTAGCCACGACGTTAGCGCTCAATGCCGCTCATGCGGAAAAGGCACAAACCTTAGGTGAGCAAAAAGACATGGCCGGCTTGGGCGAATACGTGCTTTCAAAAAATTGGGACGAGATCGAAGGCGACCGCAAAGAGCTCACTCAACAAATCAATCGCCATCAGGATGCGATCCTGAATAACTGGGTGGCCTTCGCCGCCGGCGAGGCAGGCGGTCGCCTCATTCCGACGGTTGAAATTTCAGCGCTTAAAATTCCGTCGACGGTTCGGGATGCGACCGTGAAAGAGATCCGTCAGGCGACCGAATCGGCCGAGGCCTTGCTCGGACGATCGTTGAACGAATCCGAGATGAAGGCCGTTTATCAGGCCCACATCACCGGACGCGGAGAAGATGGCAAACTTGCGGGATCTTTCGCCTCGAAGGGGAACTACACTCCGGCGCAGCTGAAACAAAAAACCGACCTCTTACGAAAGGGCGGCTTCAGCGACGAAGAGGCGCGCAGTTTGATTCGCGGCGGAGTGGCGGGTGATCGGATACCGCAGATTTCACTTTCTTCGTTCGATATCGAACGAGGCGCCGAAAAGCAGGTGGGTAAACTTTCGAAAGAGGTTCGTCAGGGGTTCGAAGATTGGCGGAGCGACGTGAAGCGAGACGGGCTTTTGGAAGTCCGTAAAAGACCGGGATATCACGACGAACCGATCAGGCGATGCAAGGATTACGTTATTCGCTCGGCGCGATTAACGGCGAAATATCGAGTGATTTACACGCTTTCAAGTCAAGGCTCCGAAAAAACGCTGAAAGTGATCGACTTTAACGATCATCAAAAGTCGGATTACGGCAGCGAGTACCAATGTCGTTAATTGCGAATTAGGTGGACGCGACGGGAGTCCGCTTGGCGCTCGGAAACAATCCGGGTTGCACCGTAATCGCATTGGGCTCGTGACAGAAACGACAACGGGCTTCGTAGTAATCGTGCGCGCCGACCAAGACTTGGCTGTCGGTCGTGGCAGACGAGGGTTCGACATTTTCGCTAATCAGTCGCTGAGAGCGGGTCGCAGGAGCGCCGCAGACCATGCAAACGGCCGAGAGTTTGGTCACGCTTTCGGCGATCGCCAGCAGCTTCGGCATCGGGCCGAAGGGCTGACCTTTGAAATCCATATCGAGGCCTGCACAAATCACACGGGTTCCGCGATACGCAAGCTTTTGAGCGACGTCGACGAGCGAGTCGTCGAAGAACTGAGCTTCATCGATGCCGACGATCCGGGTGTTGTCGTCCACCCGCTCTAAAATTTCCATCGCGGTGCGGACCGGGGTCGAAAGAATGCGGTTCGCATCGTGGCTTTGAACGTGATCGACGCTATATCGCTGATCGATGACGGGTTTGAATACCTGAATTTTTTGTTTTGCGTATTGTGCGCGTTTGAGACGGCGCATTAACTCCTCGGTTTTCCCGCTGAACATGCTGCCGCAAACGATCTCGACCATCCCCTGTTGTGGAAACCCCATAGCCATGTTCTAGGGTTATCGGCTGGGACGAATTTCGTCAAGCTGAAGGATTCGCCTGTAAACTCGCGACGTTTTCTGTTAGAACCAAACGGTCTTGGAGCGTGGGGAGAAAGAGTAGAAGCAAATGACAAAAAGAAAATTATTTTTCTTTTCGATCATGGTCGCAACGCTAGCGACGGCAGCCCTCACCGCGTGTGGGTTTCACCACAACAAATCGCAAATCGGATTTTCGGGAAAGAGTGATTTCCTCGACGTGAACGGGCGTATCTACGTTCCGTCCGACAAGGCGCCCGGATACGAAACCGTGAAAGCGCTCGTCTTCCAGAGCCGTTGCCTCGAATGCCATGGCCGCGCGGGCGGCGTAAATCTCAATTCTTACGAATCCGCAAAGCGTGCGATGAAGCGAATCCAATTCGCGGTGTTGGACGATCAATCCATGCCTCCCGATGAGCCGCTCACGTTTGAAGAACAGCAATTGATCCGAGCATGGATCACGGCGGGTGCTCCCGAGAAGGATGTGTCCTCTGCCGCATCGGTTCCGGCAGCGACACCGACGCCTACTCCGGTGGTTTCTCCGACTCCGGCGGCGACGCCGCTTCCGATTCCCGTAGTGGTGCGATTCGCGGATGTGAATGCGGGAGTGTTTGCTCCGAAGTGTATTCGCTGTCACAACGATCATCGCTCGGCGGGCGACGTAAATCTGGACGGTTATGAAAACGTGATGCGCAATCTGAACGAAATCAAGGAAGAGGCACTCGATTCGCTCGACATGCCTCCTCGTAAACCGTTAGCCGACGACGAACAAAAACTTTTAAGAACTTGGATCGATCAAGGAGCGATTGCGGATGTCACCGCAATGCCAAAAGGAGCTCAGAAATGAAATTAGGATTTATTTTTTCAGCATTACTGGTTTCAAGCGCGGCGATGGCCGCCACTCCCAAAACCGTTTTAAAATTCGCAGAGACCGACGGGCAACTTGAGTTTCATGCCACGACCCATCCGGTGGGTGTAAATATTCACGGAACCGGCCCGATCCCTTCGGGCACCTTGATCTTGGATCACGGAAACCTGACGGGCGATCTGACGGTAGACCTCACGAAATTCGATGCAGGGATGTCGCTTCGGACGACGCACATGAAAGAGAAAGCTTTTCAGGTCGATCAATACCCGCAGGCTAAGCTTGCGGTGACGGATCTGAAGCTGATCAACGGAGCCGATTCGGTACCGTTTCACGGAAACCTGACGTTTCACGGGGTGACCAAACCCGTGGACGGAACGGCGAAGATCAGCCGTCATGAAGAATCGCTCGACGTGCATGCCGATTTTAAATTGAAAATGAGCGACTATGCGATCGCGATCAAACCGTTCGCCGGAGTGTCGGTCGACGATGAGGTCGCCGTGAACGTCGATGGCAAAGCCGAGCTCGTGACTGAAAAATCGAGTGACAAACCCGTTGAAAAGACAGCAGCGACCCATCCATGAAATTGTTTATCTTGTTGTTCGTAGGGCTGAGCGTTTTTGCGTTCCGAAACGCTCCTGCGTTTGCTTATCCTGAACTCATTCGGCACGGTTACGTCAACTGCACGGCTTGTCACTTGAGTCCGACGGGCGGCGGTGCCTTAACCGCGTATGGCCGCGAGCTTTCGGGCGAGATCTTAAGCACCTGGAGTACGGAGCAAGAAAAAAAGGTCGCCGACTTTATCAGCGAGCCTGATTGGTTGTTTTTGGGCGGCGATTACCGAAGCACCTACTATTACATCAACAATCCGAGTTACGACGAAGGCCAGACAGTATTTATGCAGGCTGATCTCGAAGCCGCCGTTCAGTTTTTGCAGCATTGGTATGTCGACGGAACGTTGGGTTACAGCGAGAACCCGCACGGAGAGGGATTCAGCGATTTTGCGATTTCGCGCCAGCATTATCTGATGTATCGCTCCGACTTACCGTCGGGCTCACTTTCGTTTCGGGCAGGCCGGTTTTATCCCGCTTACGGAATCAATACCCCCAACCATTCGTTGCTGACTCGAAGCCTGCTCGACATTCATTCGCCCGAAGGTCAGAGCGAGGCCTACAACATCGAAGCCGCTTACGTCGGCGAGACCTATAACTTCTATTTGACCGGAATTTTAGGAAGACCCGATCACTCCGAGCTTCAGCGTGAAAAAGGACTCTCGGCTGTAGCCTCGCGTTCGATCAACGATCACGCCAAGGTGGGCATGAGCTACCTTTACGGCGTGAACGATCTTTCGAGTCGAAATGTTTTCGGTCCTTTCGCTATGATCGGATTCAACGAGAAGCTTTACTTGCTTTCGGAATTTGATTTCCAAAACCGCCAGCAAGACGGATGGGGATTTGTTACCTCGAATCGTTTCGGATACGAACTCGTTAAAGGGTTACATCTGGTCGCCGATCAGGAATACGGGCGTTTAAGCTTTGCCCAGCCGCTCGATTTCAGCGAGCATTATGGCCTCGGCGTGTGGTGGTGGCCAAGGCCTCACTTCGAGTTCAGTCTGGAGTATCAGACGCGATTGGATCGGGCGCTTTTTTCAACCTACTACGACTATGCCTTTCTTTTGTGGCATGTGTATCTTTAAGTTGAATTAGGGCGCTGGCTGAAAACAGAATTTTCCGGGTAGAGTTTGATCCCAACAGTGATTGCTTGCATTCAGGAGTACGTTATTTTCGCTACCCAAAAATTGGCTCTTGAATTCGAATCTTTCGGGTGGGGTGCTTTTGTGAGTGTCGGTGAAAATGGCGATCGATGTTTGTCCGATGCCGGGTTTTCCGCCGAAGATCGCACTAAACTCGTAACGAACGATGACGACGTTGTTGTTGCTGCCGTTAGTGAAAAGTTGGTTCAAAAGTCGAACTCCTGTTGAGGTCCTGCGAAAGAGTCCCTTGCGTGACGGCACCTGAATGGCGATCGAGCTCGATCCGTCGAAATTGAAATCGTTTAAGGACGTAATAGCGACTGAGCCAGGATTGGGTAGATCGACACCCGGTTGGAAGGTCACTTGGTTTGGGCGAAAGTACCTCAAAGTTTCGGATGAAATCTTTTGTGCTTTCAGCTCGCTTTGAATGATCGATAGCTCAGTAGGGTCACCACCGAATTGAAAGATTGCACGCGAAGTCCTTCGATCTGAGTCGGCGATGTCGACCTCGCCTTGACGAACCAGTGCAATTGGAAAGAAATACATCGAATTCGAATCTTGAACCGAACGAAATACATGATCTGCGCTACCGACCAAAACCGGATGATCAAGGTCGATTTGGGCAGAGGCGCTCCACCCGCAAAGTAAAGACATCCAGGCCGCTAATATTAAAGGAATGGATTTCATTCGTAGATCTCCTGACAAAAACGACTTTTAAAGCAATTTGTTTCGTTGGGGTTGAAGCGATATCGGGTTTGGAACGAGTGAGTTTGAGTGAACGAGAACGGAAATCTTCCGAACTGCTCGTATTGATTCAGGGTGTGCGAGAGCCGAGCGAAATCGGAAGGCGCTCGCGTGGGAAAGCACTCTTCGAGGGGGCGGGACTGAGTCTTGACTGAGCACAAAAGATGAATCCATTGATCGACTTGCAGGTCGTCCTTCGGATTCACTTGGCCGGATTTCACATTTTGATTCTTTCCGTTGCCTTGCGAAGAAGAACCACCGCAGCCACCCAAAAGACAAAAAAATGAGGCCGAGACGGCAACTTTCAAAAAAAGATGTTTCATTGCCCATCCTCGCAATCCAGATGAACGGTCGCCGATGAGTTAAGGCTCACGCTTGCAACACACGATCGGTGAATCGGCTCGCTGGTTTCGTCCATGATGATCCAGGGGCTCGATTTCAGTAGAGAGATACCTTTTGAGGTATATCGTCCGTAGTGGTTGCTTTGATAAAATGTTCTTAAGATCGCATCGGTTGCTTCGATTTTTACCTCATCCGGCTCCAGCCCTTTGGACGAAAGGTCACAGGATGAAACGATCGCCTTGATCTTGGCCCGAAGCGTAGTGACTTTATAGGTGGTCGTATCGGCCAAGAGATCTTTCAGGCAATCCGGGCGATTCAATTTCAGGTATTGATAGACTTCTTCGCCGGTAATCCGATAGCGAACCGAGAAGGTGCCCAAGCCGGAGGTTTGAAACAGCGATTTCAGATGATCGGCTTCGGACGCTTTGACTCGGGTTAAGACCGAAGCCTGAAGCGCATTCGTTCCCATTGTGAGATTGTTCAGGTACGTCGGCGTTGAGGTCGAGAACGCGTCCGAAAGGTCGGAGAACTCGCTGGTGACGGGGCCATTCATCACGAGATCAATATCGCGGAATGCGATAATGTTTTTTAAATTCGGAGAAAGCATTCGAATCTGAGATCGCTCGTCCGCATCCAACGAATTGAAAATTTGCAGGCCGCAAACTGCGTTTTGTTCCGAGTTTGAACAGTCAAAGTCCACATTGAATGCCGTAGGCGTCATCCATTGAATGCCTTTGACGCTGGGATAGATCAGGACTCGTCCGATCGAAATCGGTTTTTCAGAAAAGTCGGGATAGTTGAAATCCGCATGCGCGTTTTGAAGTCCGGCTAGCAGGAATGGGATTGAGAGCCAATAGAGTGATTTCATGTCGTTCTCCTTTTAACGGGTGGCCATTCGGATGGAAATCTGTGAATCCTTCGAAATCAACTTCGAAGAAGAGAGCTCCAAATTCCAATTTTTGTTTTCCGTTGATTTGCGATAGTCGAGACGTAGACTGAATGCTTTTCCTCTTCCAGCCATCGGGCCGTCCGGTAGTTTGAGTGCCGGAGTAAAGAGCGCTTCGATGATGCGCTTTTCGGCATCGTCGAATGCGGCTTGCATCTTTTGGTCTAAGATGGTTTGCGGCAAGGTCGTATCTTCTTCGAGCGTAATTTTAATCTTTCCTTCCGACACCAGCTTTTGAAGTAAAGTATGGATATCGACTTCGAAAAACCAATATTCGGCATGTGCAGCCATTTCAAAGCGAGTGTAAACCTCGTCTAAGTTGGCTTGAAGGATGGCGTGGTATGCGATCGTTTGTGCTTTGAAGCTAACCGAAACGGTACAAGCCAACCCGCCATGTTGAATGAGATAACCGGCTTCATCCATAATTTGTGGGTTAGTCGTCCGAAACGAAATGGGAAGGACTTCCAAATAGTTCCCGATTTGTTTCGGGAAAAGCCAAGTCGTATTCGGGTCGCTTGCATAAATATTTTGGCAGATCAGATCCTTCGACTCGTCATAAGCGATCGGCGTCAATTTCGCACGAGGGATATTAAGCGATTGCGCGAGTTGGTTGAGCGTATCTTCATCGACGCTGGCTTGTCCACGAAAGATGAAACTAAGCGAATTCGCCGTTTGGTAAAGAGTAGAGGAGTAACGAGAATCGTGCGACCAAGGCTCGATTGAAGTCGGAATGTACCAATAGAGGTCGAGATCATGATCTTTATAGACTTTGAGAGGAAGGCCATCGGTTCCGACCGGTTGATTCAAGTCAGGATAGGCCTGGGCGAGCGTTACGCTGAAAAAGAGCGATAGAATTAAGGCAAACGGAGTTTTCATGAGTTTTGTCCCTTTCGTCAATTGAGGTCGCGAAAGAGTGAGCAAAGTCCACGCCAGCGCTCAATGGCACTAGATTCGAGAAGAGGAGTGATGATTGTAGGCTTTTACCGACGATTGGTTTGGGATTGCCTTCAAACCGCTTTATTAAAAATATGGTATTCAAGTCGAGAATGGTAATGACCACTCATCAACGGATTGTGAGTGAAGAAGATCCAGCTTTCAGCGCCGAGACCTGCGCTCATCAACTTTCTCGCTTCGATCGATAGCCGGGAGTAGCCGTTGCCACGGTATTTCTTTGAAACCGAGCCGGACCAAAGGGCACAATGACGACCCTTTAAGGTAAATAATCCGGATGCAAGGACTTGATTTTTACCGGACTGCAAGAGAACGGAATAAGTGTTTCCCGGAGCCAGCTTAATCATCCGATCGAACTCACGTCTGAACAGAGGCGTTTGTTGGAAGCTCTCCTGAAACTGCTCTTGCATCAAAGGATAAGTATGCCGATCGAAGTATTCGCTGAGCACGATTCGGGTTCCTTTGGGCAGCTCAAAAGAGTCTAAATGATCGTGGAGGCAGATGAACTTGTTTCCAAGATAGGTGTAGCCCAGTGGAGTGAATCGAGAGGCGATCGATTTGGGTTTGGGGTGATGGGTGACATCAACACAAAAGTAAGGCATGGAGCAATCGTAAGGCGTCTTCCGGGTTTTGATTCGAGCAAAGTAATGTTCTAAGTGCTTGAGGTCGTTTGCCGACGGAATTCCGGACGAGTGGAAAATCGGAGTCATGACTGAATTCAACCAGCCAGGGCAGCGGTAAAAATTGAAGCCGCCACCGAGATTGACGCGTTCGCCAAGGGCTGAATAGTGAAAAAGGACTTTTTTGAGGGTTTTACTCATAAACAAAGACCTTTGAGTTTGTCGATCCATTCGGAGTTTTTGGAGTCGATCAACTGATTGCAGTAGCCGGTGTCGTTCAAACCCAGGCAAATTCCTTGGGCGAGGTTATGGGCGGTATTGCAGAGTCTTCCGCCGAGTAAGACGCATAGGCCTTCCGCTTCGGTTTTTACGTTCTTACAATAGCTGCCTTTTCCTGAAAAACAGAGGGATTCGGGCATGGAGACGCCCTTGCATTGATATCCGCCGTAAAAACGGTCGCAGATCGTTTGAGGTGAGAGTTTTAAAAAATAAGCTCTGACGATCTGGCAACGGGTATGACTGATTTTTTCAGCCGGCTTGATCACGGTTTGAGACCAGCTTGCGGCTGGAATCCATAAAAGGATCAAGGCCCACTTTCGAATCACCGTTGCAACTCCACGATCAAAGACGGTAGCGAAGCCAGGCTTTGATGGAACTTACCCTTAAAGAAAAACAATTCGTCTTCCTTGATCTGAAACTTTTTGACCTGCGCTTCGAACTGTTTGGTGAATTTTTCGGCGTCCTTGGTCTGGATCGTAAATTCGCCGCCTTGAGTGTTGGTCAAGGTGACGGCGAATTCGCCTTTCACATATTGGCCTTCGGCATCGATCGTGCGGGCGTCTTTGACGTCCCAGAAGCGCGGAAAGCGCGGGAACGGAACTTCGGGTTCGCTCAACTGATAGGTTTTCGGTTCGAGATTCAGCGTTTTTTCGCTGACTCCGAGTGCTTTCAATGCCAGATGCGGAACCGTCGGCAAGAACGCCGTCATCAGCTGCGAAACGACGTCGATTCCGTAAAGCGCGTTGTAGATTACTTCTTTGAAACGCTTTTGTTGGGTTTCGTCGGCATCTTCTTTGATGCCCCAAGGAGCCTGGTCGTTCACGTACTTGTTGAGCGCGATGATCTCGTCCCACAAGCGCTCCAGCGCGCGATGGTGTTCGCGCTTTTGCATGAACTTTTCCATGTCGGCCAGAAGCGGCTTGAAATTGAATTGCAATGCAATGGATTGTCCGCCCGCTTTGCCGTCCCAGGTGTTCCCGCCGCGTTTGATCGCAAGTTTCACCACGCGCATGATCAGATTGCCGTAATCGTTTCCGAGCTCGGCTTGATGCCGCTTGAAAAGATCGGTCAGGATGAACGCGCCGTTGGAGTTCGACGGAATCGCGCGCAGCAAATAATACCGAAACGAATCCACGGGCACGCGGCTGATCACTTCGAAAGGATCGACCCCGTTGCCTAAACTTTTAGACATTTTCTTTCCGTCGGCGGCAAGCACCATGCCGTGAGTGTAAATCTGTTTCGGAAGCGGCAGCCCCGCCGCATGCAGCATGATCGGCCAGATCACCGAATGGAACCACAGGATGTCGCGCCCGATGACGTGCACATCATTCGGCCAAAACCCACGCGGCTGCGAGGCGGTGTAATAGTTGATGAGCGCATCGAACCAGGTATAGATCACATACTCAGGCTTTCCGGGAACGGGAATGCCCCAACCCTTATAAGGGCGCGTGATCGAAAGATCATGCATGGGCTCGCTTTCAAGACGCGACAGGGTCTCTTTGCGGGAAAGCTCTGGCGCGATGAAATCGGGATTCGATTGAATGTGTTCAATGATCCATTTTTGATACTGACTGGTTTTTAAGAAGTAACCCTTCTCGACGATTTTTTCGAGCGGCTTGTAATGCGCGGGGCACTTGCCGTCGGGGGCTTGAAGTTCGGTGTAGTAGGCTTCACAGTTCGAACAATACATGCCCTCGTATTGCCCGAAGTAGATGTCGCCCTCGGCTTCGAGCTTCTTCCAAATTTCGTGCGCGGCCGCGTGGTGGCGCGGCTCGGTCGTGCGGATGAATTCGTCGTAAGCGATGTGCAGTCGCGAGCAGAGCTCTTTGAAGTGGGCGACGTTGCGGTCGACGAACTCTTGTGTGTTAAGACCCTGCGCCTCGGCACTTTTGACGAGATTCTGTCCGTTCTCGTCGGTACCGGTCAGAAAAAAAACATCATGGCCCAATAAGCGATGCCAGCGGGCGTAGGAGTCGGTAACGGTTTTTTCATAGGCATGGCCCAGATGGGGCATGCCGTTCGGGTAATCGATGGCGGTCGTGATGCTGAATTTTTGGCCTGACATATGGCCTTAATGTACATGAAAGAAGGCAGCAAAGGTACCGAAAATCAGGGCGCTGACCACGGTGACGATGCAGCCGAAAACCATCAACCCTAAAAATCCAGGCAGGGCGATGATTGCAAACGACCTCAGATACGACACCCGATAGCGAACCGAAATCGCGATCATGAGGAGGATAAAGGCGTAAACATTCGAAATGAGCATTCCTAACCCGAGCGGCAGAAACCCTAAGATGGCGCCGACCAATTCGGGAACCGCCGCTAGCGCGACGATTTTGATCAGATTCACCAGTGTCACCGGATCACGAGTGGAGTCGTTTTGAAGCGAACTTTTCGGGACCAAAATCGTCGCTCCGATCCAGACGATCAGGCCGTTGATCACGAAGTGAAGCAGAGTTCCGAACGGGTTCAATGCCAACCCGAACACTTCGGCAAGCCAGGCCGGAAACATCGAAAGCTTTTCCGGATTCTGTGCCCAGATATCGGCAGGCAAGCTTCTCCAAAACGGAAGTTGCTGAAGCTGATCGCGCATCTTCAGTAACCCATCGAGCAAGGTCTCATGACGGACGACGCGAGTGAGCCATCCCAATACCGCCGCAATCCAATACACGATCAAGCCGAAGGCGAGCGAATAGGTGAACGAGATCTTCGGAAAGCGCTCCGAAAAAAAACGTCGGGGCTCGGTCAGACAACCGACGAGGTCGCGAAAAAATTGCCGGATCGGACCGGCCGATTCAGGGTGGATCGGGGGGAGGGCTTCGGTTTCTTCACTCATTTCCCCATTTTCCACGAGTCCGGCGTAAAAGGTAAAGCATTTTTGTAAATACCGTCGTCCAGCTCCAGCGCTTCATGCGTTTTGCTGTTGAGGTCTTTGGCGTACAGATGCTCTTCCTTGCCTTTTTTGACCGTAAAAAAGAGGTAATGGCTTCGAGTCGAGTTTTTATCGTCGCCCATGCTGAGGGTGAGTTCTTGAACGTGCGCGCCCGAAGGCGGAGCGACGAAGGCCTTCACTCGCGAACGGGTCATGATGTCGAAAAGCTTCGGAATGTTGTTGCCGTCGATTTTCTTTTCCGTTTTTGCGGGTGCCGTCCACGAGCCGTCCTTGAATTCGAACGTGACGGGAGCGGGATAGGCCTTTCCTTCCAACTGAAAGCGAGTCGTGGTGACTTTTTCGGCCTGAGAAAGCAGAAGCCCGTCGCGAAGATCCGAAACCGATTTGTCGATCTGAGTGCGGATCAGAGCCGGAACTTCGAACACGGTCGTCTTGTCGCCGTTGGTCGCATAGTAATGCTTCTCGGGCGGCGTGTGCTTTTTTGCATCCTTCGCGCGAGTGTCTTTTTCGTAAAGCGAGAGAGTGAAGTGCTGGTCTTTCGTACTTCCGGTCAGCTCATACGTCACGATCGGTTTTAAGCCCTTCAGAATCGAGCTTTCCGGAAACTCGATCGCCTTTAATTGCGAAATCGCCGACAGCAGGGTTTCCATGCGGTCGTAGTCGCCCGCAAAGCCGTTGATCGTCCAGAGCTGATCCTTCATCGCGGCCGAAAGCTTGCCCGAACTCGTCTTTGCCGTGAAGGCGGTGATCGTTGAGCGATCGAAGTCAAAAAGCTTTTTGTCGCGAAAGGTGGTGACGGTCTTGCCGAAGTTGCTCTTAAAAAAATTCGAGATCAAGAAAATCGTCTGATCGTTCACTTGTCCGTTCACGGCTCTGGCCACGAAGGTCTTATCCCCGATCGGGTGTTGGGCGCCGAACCAGGCGGTGAGCTTCGTCTCTTTTCCGTTCTGGTCCGGTCCGAGCGTCAGTTCGATGAACTGCGATTGCAACGACGTACGCTTCTCGGGGCTCAGCCCGTATTCGTCCATCAGTTGTTTTCGCTTTTCGGGTGTTTCGTCCTTCAAATCAACCGTCTCGGTCGCGAGCACGCCCGTCACTTCTTTCAAGAAGGTTTTGACCGCTTCGGTGTCGGCGGGATAGGTCTTCGGATAAGTCAACGTCCAGTGCCCGTCGTCCGAGACCTTGCATTTTTTCTTCGCGAGGTCGTCGCACTTCGCTTCTATTAAGCCCGTCGTGCTTTTGATCTTGAAGTAGGCGATTTGAGAGTCGTCCGAAGGGATTCCGAGCGGCTTTTTCAGTTGGCTTTCGGATTTTTCTTCTTTGGGTTTATGCGAGTATTGAAGCCAATAAGCGAAGCTTCCGATGGCCAAAAGACTCGCCGACAGGATCAGCGGTGTTTTCCAGTTGGGCTGTTTCATGGGTTCCTCCGTTACATTTTTTTACGGCGAACCCAAATCAGGATCCCGCCGATAGCGATGATCAACGGGATGAAGATCACGCTGATCCAGAAGATCACCGTTCCTTGGCTTTGGCTCAGTTCGACTTTTCCGGCCGTGTCCTCGCGGGTGCGGATCGAGATCATGTGTTCGTCTTCGAGTGCCCAGCTGACTGAGTTCAGGAATAAATCGATGTTTCCACCGAAACGGGAGTACTGATTGTTGGCGAATTGGCTTGAACCGAAGACGACGATGCGGGTTTCACGCGTGGCTTTCGAGTCTTTTTGCTTGCCTGAAGCGATTGCGGCGGTCGAAAGCGGCCCTTGCAAATCGGCACCTGGGTCGTACTTGACTTCACCTTTGGCGATCGAAGCCATGTTCGTTTCATCCCAGGCTTTCGGCGTCGTTTTCGCTAACCAGGCCGTCTTTAAGCCTTCCGGCGCGGGCGACACGACGTCGACCGGGCGGGTGAACGGAAAGTAAGACTGCTGTTTAAAATCCTTCGTGATCGCTTGCTCGCCATTGTACTGAGCGATGATCGGCACCGAGGCGTCAACCCCGAGCATGCGCGAAACCGGATCGATGATCAGGCCGCCCTTCAGGTCGATCCCCCAGTTTTTCAGCAATCCCGTGAGATCTTTCGATTGATCGAGCTGCGTGATGACGGCGTCGACTCCCATCACCAGACGCCCGCCGTGGTCGAGATAATCGCCGAGCATTTTCAGTTCGTTCGGGAAGAGCGCCTTATTCGGGCCCATCATGACGAGCGCAGTACAGTCGGCGGGAATCTCGGTCTGTTGCGGAAGGATGATCTCTTTGACCTCATACGACTGATCTTCGAGGCCTTTTTTCACCGCCTGAAAGCCCGCAGCTCCGGCGTCGCTGAAGCTAGGCTCGCCGTGGCCCACGATCGTACAGACGACCGATTTTTTGTCGGAAGTCATCTTGATGATGGCGTTGGTGATTTTTTCTTCGTTGATCTCTTCGACCTTCGACGACTTGCCTTGATAGGTCAGCAGTAGGGTGTCCATCTTTTTGATGCCCGCTTGCTTGGCACGAGTGGGTTCTTTGTTCGGGTCCACCAGCTCGAACTTGAATTTGTTCGAAAGTTTTTTGTAGTTGTCGAAGACCGGGCGGTATTTTTCTTTCGAGGCGAGGTCGCCGAAAAACTGCGCGGTCAGATCGCTTTTTAAGCCCTTCATGACCTTCGTCGTCTGATCCGAGAAAGTGTGGATTTTGTTTTTGGTCAGATCGAATTTTTGTGGATACTGAGACACGAGGAAGTTCAGCACGCACACGAGCGCGATCACGACGACGGTAATGAGGGCCGAGTTGGCGCCGAAAGACAGTTTACGTTTAGTGAGTTCTTTTTGATTTTTCATGTGGTGAAGTCTCCCTTATCTCCAACGGTACGAGTCCAGGACTCGATGGGATAAAAACAGGCTGATTCCGATGAACGACAGAAAAAAGAATACGTCCGTCGTGTCGATGATGCCTTGGCTGAAGTTGTTGTAATGCTGAATGAGCGAAAGGTAGTCGAGGATGTCACTCAATACCGGCCCGGCCGCTTGTGAGGCCCAATTGATGAGCCAGAAGAAAAGACCGGCCGCGAAGGTCAGCGCTCCTGCGACGATCTGGTTCTCAGTCATCGACGAAAAGAGCACTCCCATCCCGACGTAACAGCTCGAAAGCATCAACGTGCCGAGATAGCTCGTGAAGATCGGGCCCGCGTCGGGGTTGCCGAAAATCCACAGAATAATGGGATAAACCAGGGTCAAAAGCAGCATCGTCAGAAGCAAAAGCAGCGCCGACAGAAACTTGCCCAGCACCATCTCGGTCAGAGTGATGGGTGAGGTCATGAGCAGCTGGATCGTCTGAAGTTTCTTTTCTTCCGCAAAAAGCCGCATCGTGATGAAGGGCACGAGGAAGAGGAAGATCACGTTCATATTGCCGTACAGCGGACGGATGATGCCGTCGGTGATGCTCATGCCCTTTCCCATCCCGTATTGCTTGTATTGCAGGCTTTGCAGGTTGAATTGGCTTAAGTTGAAGAAGAACATCCAGCCCATGATGAGCAGGAAGCCCGCGATCACGATGTAAGCGATCGGCGAGGTAAAGTAGGTTTTGAAATCCTTGGATGCAATCGTCCAGATTTTTTTCATACGCTTTTCTCCTCGGAACTGGTCACGTGGATCGGTTCATGTTCTTGGGTGGTGAGTTGCAAAAATACCTCTTCAAGGCTCAGTTTTTCAGCCGAGAATTCGAGGACTCCCATTTTTTCATTCACCGCCGTTTCGACGATGCGGTCGCGAAGCTCGGCCTGATCGGGTTTGATCTCGACGATGAGTTTCGAGCCTTCTTGGGTTACGTCTTTCACGCCCGAAATGGATTTCAATGCCGAGATCCCGCCGCTCGATGCGTTCTTGACCTGAAGTTGAAACAAAAGCCCTTGGCGCATGCGAGTGGTCAGGCGGTCGATGCTGTCTTGCGCGACGATGTGGCCTTTGTTGATGACGATGATCCGTTCGCAAGTCGCCGTCACTTCCGGAAGGATGTGCGAGCTTAAGATCACCGTGTGTTGTCCGGCCAGGCTTTTGATCAGTTGGCGGATCTCGATGATTTGCACCGGGTCCAAACCCACGGTCGGTTCGTCGAGGATGAGGACTTTCGGATTGTGGACCAAGGCCTGTGCGATACCCACGCGCTGACGATAACCTTTCGACAGATTGCCGATGATGCGCTTGCGGACTTGCGAAAGGCCGGTGCGCTCGATGGCGCTGCTCACGGCCGCTTGCATTTTGGATTTTTCGACATCATGCAACCGAGCGGCATAGACGAGGTAATCTTCAACGACCATATCGAGGTATACTGGTGGGTTTTCAGGCAGGTATCCGACGTTGCGTTTGACGTCAATCGGCTGATCGAACACGTCAAAGCCCGCAATCTTCGCAGCCCCGAAGCTGGCGGGCATGAATCCGGTCAGGATCTTCATCGTGGTGCTTTTTCCGGCGCCGTTCGGGCCCAAGAACCCGACGATTTCACCTTCTTTGACGTGGAAATTCAAATCATGGATGGCGGTCCGAGGACCGTATAATTTAGTGAGACCCGAAACGTCGATCATATCGGTTTCTCCTTTCGCATAGTGGTTGAAAAATATAAGGTAGGATTCAATTTAATAGGATGAACCGATGAACATGAATGTCAAGATTTTCAAAGTAATTTGCAGCGCATTAATCGGAGTGGGATTGGGCGCTGCTTCAAGCCAGGCGGTAGCAGCAACGAAGGCGGGAGCGATCTATGCGCACTTGCCGGACGTGAAGAAGGGCGGAACCCTTTACACTCTGATTCATGACAATCCGAAAGCTTTGAATCCGTTTTTGAGTGACGACATCGAGCCCAAGGCGGTTCTTCATTACTTGTTCGCGCGGCTGATGGAGCGCGATTCTGAGACGGGCGAGTATTTTCCGATGTTGGCCGAAAAGCTCCACGTCTCGAAAGATCATAAAACCCTCGAATACACGCTTCGAAAAGATGCGACTTGGCAGGACGGAACGCCGATCACGACCGATGACGTCGAATTCACCTATCGCACGCTCATGGATCCGAAGGTTGAGGCGGCTCCCGAACGCGCTTATCTCGGGTCGTTTCGATTTGAAAAGGTCGATCGCTACACCTTTCGCTTCATCGTCGAGCATCCGAACGTAAATACGGTTTTGAATTTCAACGACGATTTTATGGTGATGCAGAAAAAGCAGTACGACGGAGTGAAGGATTTCAACCGCTCCAAGGGCATCATCGATCCGATCGGCAGCGGGCCTTACGTGCTGAAGTCGTTTTCGCGCGATCAAAAGATCGAGCTTGAGCGTCGAAAAGACTGGTGGGGATATCGCATCCCGGAGTTCAAAAACCTCTATAACTTCGACACGATCGTCTTTCGAATCATCCACGATTCGGCGCTCGCTTACGAAAAATTCATGAAGGGCGAAATCGACGTGCTGTCGATGGATTCCGAAACCTATGGCACTCGCGTGAAGAAGGTCGATCAAAGCCGCTTCGGCAACGGCCCCGAATCGAACAAACCGATTTGGGCCAAGCATTTTCGCACGAAAGCAGCGGCGCCGTGGACTTACATCGGCTGGAATCTGAAACTTCCGATGTTCCGAAGTAAAAAAACGCGGCAAGCGCTCGCGCATTTGATCAATTACGACGAAATCATCAATCAAGTCTATTACGGCGAAGGCATCCGCTGCGTTTCGCCGTTCGGGACGGAAACCCCGAACAGCGCCCCCAATCAGAAGAAAAAGGCGTTTTCGTTCGATCCGGCTCTGGGGTTGAAGATGTTGAAGGCGGACGGCTGGAGCGACAGCGATCACGACAACGTGCTTGACCGGATGATCGATGGCAAGAAGGTGAAATTCGCGTTCACGCTTCGCTATAATTCCGAGAACCCGATGCGGGCCAAGGTGGCCCAGATGGTGAAGGAACAGTTTAAACGTGCGGGAATCGCCGTCAATGTTCAGGCGCTCGAATGGAACAGTTACGTCGCTGAAATCGAAGAGCACCACTTCGAAGCGTTCGTGATGGGATGGGCGAACGGCAATTTGAACGCCGACGCCCGCCAAATCTGGCATTCCGGTTCGCACGAAAACAAAGGGTCGAACTTCGTGGGTTATTCGAACCCCGAGGTGGATGCGCTGATCGCTCAATCCGAAAAAGAGATGAACCCGAAAAAACGATTCAAAATTACCCAAAAAATGGGTGCGATCATCTACGACGATCAGCCTTACGCATTCATCGTCGAGATCCCGGGCTTTATCTTGGGCGTTCACTCCAAGATTCATTCTAAAATCTGGGCGATGAGATACGACAACGATCCGCCGCTGTGGTTGTATCATCAGTGACGGTCAAGGGATTGACGTACTGAAACTCCGTAAAAGCGTGATACGATATTTTTTATGTTCAATTACCTGGTCCGCCGTCTGCTGACCATGATTCCGATGTTCTTCCTGATGACGGGCGTGTACTTCGCCGTTCAGAATTACCTTCCCGGAGGCCCGGTTCAAGAGGTCTTAAGTCGCATTCAATTCGGCGGCGGTGAAGGCGGCCGCACGATGAATGTCGAAGACATCGCGAAGCTGAAAGCAGAACTTGAAAAACAATACGGTCTCGACAAGCCTGTGCCCGTTCGTTACTGGAATTGGCTCAAAAAAGTCGTCGTGCTCGACTTCGGCGATTCGACCGCCACGCGCGAGCCTGCGATCAAAACGATTATCGAACGGGTTCCGATTTCGCTCGGCTTCGGCATCCCCGGGTTTTTTCTGACTTACGTCGTTTGTATATTTTTAGGCATGTTCAAGGCGATGAAAGACGGGTCTCACTTCGACGTGAGCAGTTCGATCGCGCTGTTCATTGCCTATAGCATCCCTGCGCTCGTGGTCTCGGTCGTGTTGCTCCTCGTGTTTTGTACCGACCGAATCTTGCCCGGAGGAGCGATTTTTCCGTTGGGTGGGGCTTATTCCGATAATTGGGATACGCTGACGGCTTGGCAGAAACTTTTCGATTATTCGAAGCACATGTTCTTACCGGTGATGGCCTCGTTGCTCGGCGGCTTTACGTTTTTGACGATGCTCATGAAAAACTCACTCCTCGACGTTTTGAGCAGTGAGTTTATTCGGACGGCGCGAGCAAAGGGGCTTTCGGAACGACGGGTGATCTTCAAACACGCACTTCGGAACGCGATTCTGCCGTTGATGGTGGGGTTGGGCGGATTCCTCTCGGCCTTCGTCGCGGGTTCGATCGTGATCGAATCGGTGTTCGGGCTTCCGGGGATGGGAAGGCTTCTGCTCGAAGCGCTGACCTCGCGGGATTACAACGTGCTCATGGGGGTCGCGGTCATTCAATCGGTGATCGTGATGCTGGGACAACTGATCAGCGATATCGCTTATGTCATTGTCGATCCACGGATCGATTTCAGCGGGAAGAGCGGATGATCCGGAACATTTTTTCGAAATTGGTCAGTCGCTTCAGTCCGCTCACTCGTCGCCGGTGGCGATCGTTCTTTCGGCAAAAAAGAGCCTGGGTCGGGCTGATCGGATTCGTTTTGGTTTTCGTGCTCGCCATGCCGGCCGAGTTTTGGTCGAACAGCAAGCCGATCGCACTCCATCGCGCCGGAAAATGGTACTTCCCCGCGTTCGTGAATTATCCCGCGAGCGACCTCGGAGTGACGGATTCGTTCGTCGTCGATTATCGCGAGTTGATGAAAACCGATCACGACTCGGGCAAAGATACTTGGGCGCTGTTCCCGATCAATCGCTGGGATCCTTACGAGCAAACCTCGGACGTCATGACGGGCCCGGATCACACGCATTGGTTGGGTACCGATTCGCTCGGGCGGGACGTAACGGCGAGACTGTTGTATGGAACGCGCGTGTCGCTTTCGTACGGTCTGATGTTTTGGTTGTTTACTTTCTTTTTGGGCATCACGATCGGTGCGATTCAAGGCTATTTCGCGGGCAATGTCGATTTCTTCACCGAGCGATTGAAAGAGCTGATCGAGATTCTGCCGTTTCTGTCGGTCGTGATTTTGGTGAACGGACTCATGAAATCCGATTCGTTCTGGCTTACGCTCATGATCGTGGTGGTCTTTTCGTGGTCGGCGGTGGCATCCCAGTTGCGGGCGCAGTTTCTGACGCTTCGAAAGCAGGATTTTTGTGAAGCCGCCCGCGCAGCCGGAGCGGGGAATACTCGCATTATTTTTAAGCACGTTCTTCCGAACGGACTGACTCCGATTCTGACGCTGACACCTTTTTCGGTTTCAGGAGGGATTGCGACGCTCGCGATTCTGGATTACCTGGGCTTCGGACTATCCCCGCCGACGCCGTCGCTGGGTGAACTGCTTCAGCAAGGGCGCACGTACATCCAGAACGCGGCTTGGCTGCTGATTGCGCCGACCGTCGCGCTGTCGTGGATGCTGATTTCGATCAACCTCGTCGGTGAGTCGCTTCGTGAAGCGTTCGATCCGAGAAAATAAGGGAAAAACGCATGAACCTTCTTCAAATCGCGATCTTGGCGTTCATTCAAGGGATGGCCGAGCTGCTTCCGGTATCGAGTTCGGCTCACGTCATCGTCGCCGAAAAATTAATGGGTATCGACCCCACGTCGCCTGCGATGACCTTCATGCTCGTCATGCTTCATACGGGGACGATGTTCGCCGTGCTGTTTTACTTTTGGCCGCGCTGGAAAAAAATCTGGCAGACAGCATCGTTCATCAGCCTGGTGAAAAGCATCGTCGTGGCGACGATCTTGACCGGGGTGGTGGGCTACGGCCTGAAGGGCGTGATCGAACACGCGGTGCTGGGCGGGGGCGGTGCGCAGATCGAAGAGCTGTTCGGAAATTTAACTTTAATTTCAGTGTCGCTATTCGCGGCGGGAGTTTTAATTTTTATCGCCGGAAAAAAGGCGGCCTCGGGCTCGGAATTGGGCTCGAATCCGGAGTCCGTGCCCTCGGAATTGACCACCAAGCAAGCCGTTTGGATCGGCATCGTGCAAGGACTCTGTCTTCCGTTTCGCGGTTTTTCGCGGTCGGGAGCAACGATCTCCACGGGTTTATTGACAGGCGTACGCCGGATGCTTTCAGAAGATTTCAGCTTTGCGCTTGCGGTTGTGTTGACCCCGCCCGTGATCGTGCGCGAGCTTTGGCGACTGCAAAAAGCGCATGAGCTTCAAGATACCTTTCATGCCGGTGTTTTGATGCCTGGGCTGATCGGGATGTTTTTTAGCGCCATTGCGGGTTTCCTGGCGCTGCGCTGGCTTTCGCGCTGGATGGAGCGCGGAAAGTGGCATTGGTTTGGGTACTACTGCATTGCTGCTTCGGTTGTAGTTTTTTGCCTTGAAATCCGTTGATTAACGCAAATTCAGGTGCAACAGTCAAAACATGCCTAAACTTTCAAACCTGATCGAAGCCATCGAAACCAGAATCCCCGCCGCCACTGCCGAAAGTTGGGATCAGGTGGGCCTCATTTGCGGCGACCCGAAGCAGAGCATTCGCGGGGTCGTCGTCGGAGTGGATTTGACCGAAGCGCTTTACCGCGAAGCGCTCAAGAAAAAGGCCAATCTGATCGTCATTCATCATCCGCCGCTTTTTCCGAAAGGGCGGGGAATCACGAAGTTGACCCTGGGGCGCTCAGGCGATCTGAATACGCTGCTGCTTCAATGTTTTCAGAAAAAAATCGCGGTTTACGTCGCCCATACGAATTTCGACAAATGCGCCCTCGACGGCATGATCGCTCTGGCATACGCCCTCGGAGCCGAGGTGAAGGCCCGCGTGTGGGAGAGCCCCGATGAAGGCGAGACCTTGCTCAAAAAGCTCGTGACCTACATTCCGGTCGATCATTACGAGGCGGTGAGAGACGCGCTTTACATGGTCGGCTGCGGTCATATCGGAAATTACGACTGCTGCGGCTTTGGAGCGGCAGGAGTAGGGAACTATCGGCCGCTGAAAGGCGCTTCGCCGTTTTTCGGAAAAGTGGGCGAACTCGAAGAGGCCGAAGAAATCCGTTTTGAGACGCTGGTCGTTTCGGGCATGGAAAATGTCGCGATCGAAACGCTGATGCAGGCCCATCCTTACGAAGAAGTGGCTTATGATTTGTATCCGGTCGAGCAACAGCCCGCGATGAAGGGTTTGGTGTGGGGTTTGGGCTACGGCTTTGTCGCCGAACTCAAAAAACCCATGTCGTACGAAGCATTCGCCCGCAAGGTGAAATCGGTGTTCAAGGCGAAGGCGTTTCTCACGAATGGAGTCACGCCTAAGACGGTCAAGCGGATCGCCTTCACGCCCGGTAAGGGTTCATCGTTCGTGAAATCGGTCAAAGCCCATCGCGCGGACGTGTTTGTCACGGGCGAGGTCGGTTATCACGCATCGATGGATGCCGCTCGCGCCGGTCTGAACGTGATCGAACTCGGCCATCGAGAGAGCGAGCATTATTTTCTGAAAACCTTCGAGGCTTGGTTCAAGGAGTGGGGCTTGAAATGCGGTGTGCTCGACGAGCGGACGCAGAGAATTCTTTAGAGAGTGATCGCCTGCCGACTCTCCCACAACGACGGCCCCACTTCATCGATCACACCACCGCCTAAGCAAACGTCGCCTTGATAGAACACGACGTATTGGCCGGGGGTCAGCGCGCGTTGGGGTTCGTGAAAATCCACGCGAGTGCGGCCGTCTTGAAGGACAGTGACGGTGCAGGCTTGATCTTCCTGGCGATAGCGTGATTTGGCCGTGCAATCGAACTTCATCGCAGGCGGTAATCCTGCAAACCAGTTTAAGTCACGTGCAACGAGGTAAGGGGAATACAAGGCGGGATGATCGCCTCCGCGCGTGACGATCAGTTCGTTGCGGGGGATATCTTTGCCGACGACGAACCAGGGTTCGCCTTCGCCGCCTAAGCGCATGCCTTTGCGTTGGCCCAAGGTATAGAAGGCCACGCCGTCATGGGTGCCGACTGCATTGCCTTGAAGATCGACGATCGTGCCCGTCTTCGCCTGCACGTACTGATTAAGGAAGGCTTTGAACTTGCGCTCGCCGATGAAGCAAATTCCCGTGCTGTCTTTTTTCGCATGGGTAGCGAGCCCCATCTTGCGTGCGATCTCGCGCACCTCGGGCTTCGGCAGATGGCCGATCGGAAACAGCACGCGGTTGAACACTTCACCCTTCACGGCGGTCAAAAAATAAGTTTGATCTTTGTTCGAGTCGCTTCCGCGAATCAGATCGACGGTAGCACCGTTTGAAGCGACGTGATCGCGAGCGCGAACTTGGGCATAATGGCCGGTCGCCAGATAATCGCAGCCGAACTCGATCGCCTTTTTCAAAAATAAATCGAATTTAATTTCGCGGTTGCAAAGCACGTCGGGGTTCGGCGTGTAGCCCGCCTGGTATTGCTGCAAAAATTCGCTGAAAACGTGATCGCGGTATTCTTCGATGAACTCGATCGAGTAGCAGGGGATATCGAGTTGCGCGCAGACCTTCTTGACGTCCTCGTAATCTTTCGAGGCCGGGCAGTCGCCGTTTTCGTCGGTCTCGTCCCAGTTCTTCATGAAGAGGCCCAAGACTTCGTAGCCTTGCTCTTTCAGCAAATAGGCCGCGACCGACGAGTCGACCCCGCCGGACATTCCTAAAATGACTTTTTTACCCTGGCCCGAAGACATGCGCGAAGTGTAGCACGAAACTTCAAATCGGTGAAGTCGTGATCGTGATGTTCATCCGAGGGTCTTCGCAGAAGGTGGGAAGGGCGCCTTTGACCCGAATTTCAAGGGGAATGGTCGACCATCCCGGCTTCAGCCGTGCGAAAGGAATGTCTTTTTGAGCTTCGGCAGGTAGCCAAGTCGCTTCGTCCGAAGTGCCTTGGTCATCGGCTGAAACCCGGTAAGAAACGACGTATTTCAGATTGCCGTCCCAGCGAAACGAGAGCTCGGCGAAGCCGGTCTGAAAGGGTTTGAGTGTGGTTTCGATCGTTGCGGATCGCGTGTCGGGATCGTATTGGCAGCTTTCGTCGGTTTGATCCGTGGCTGTGACGGGGAAGAGTCGAACATTGATGGTTGCCGATGCGCCGGCTGATGCGGAGCCCGCCGTTTGTGCCAGGGCGGAGGTTGAAAAAAGCAGGCAAAGAATCAGACCCAAACGTTGAAAAAGCATTCCCGCATCCTAAAATAAAGAATGCGGGAAGACAAGATTAATTTTTAAATTAAAATAGTTTAATTGGGCGATTCGCGCGAATTAACCGGCCGATCGCATGTGCGGCGGCTCGATCAGCTTCGAGCGATCGAACAGAATGCTGTTGCTTTCGATGCCGTCGCAAAGCTTCAGGCAGTGTTCGAGCATCAGGTTGATCTGAGCCCGGTCGCCCGCGCGCAGCTTTTGGCTTTGCTCGAAGGTATGCTGGATTTCGCGCAAGAGCGAAGACATGCGAAACTCCAAGTTGGCTTCGTTTTTGATCCGAGCGTCGGCGTACAGCGAAAGCGCGTGCTGCGATACCTTTTCGGAATTCTGAACGATGTCCTCGATCCTACGCTCGTGGGTCAATTGAGAGGATTTTAATCGGCTTAAAATCTCCTCAAACTCCTTGAGCCAACGAGCGTAGTCGAGTTTCGGCGCTCCGGACGCCGTGTGTGTGGTTGCGGTCGGAGCAGTGGATTCTTGATCCAGAAACTTT
>Ga0164242_10000713_pt1 | contig 40141 bp, 31 predicted proteins | sample OricomgcompostMG_FD_108783 | JGI IMG/M metagenome (GOLD analysis project Ga0164242, IMG submission 108783) | Miracle-Growth compost microbial communities from Emeryville, California, USA - Original compost - Miracle growth compost (MG) ... | reverse complement strand
AATAATATAGTTTAGAGCATCCCGACCCAAAAGTCGGGAGGGTCGGGGGTTCGTTCCGATTCATGCTTTCTCGGAAGTAAACAATCCCTCATCTCCCACACAAAGCTTCATAGAAATATGGAGCTTTTTTGGTTTTAAGAAGTTCCTCTATGTTTCATGTTTACATCATTTTCTCTAAAACAGCCAATAAATTTTATCAAATAAAAAAACCGGAGTAAAATTACTCCGGTTTTAAAAATAGAATGAATTCTAATTATTTCACAATCAAACGAAGAGAAGAAGTTGTCGTTCCCAACGTAATTTGAACGAAATATATTCCAGACTCTAAAGAAGCAGTTGGAATTTGTAATTGTTGTCCTCCTGATAGGATTCCATAGTTTTTAGAACGCAGTACTTTACCTGTAATGTCCACTAAATTTAATTGAACATTTTGTTGTTCTTTTAAATTTAATACAACATTCGTATACGTTTCTGCAGGGTTAGGGTACATTTGTATTTGTGTATCTACCTGAGACAGTTCTGTGACAGAAGCTGTAGAAACGCCATCTACATATCCATTAGCAACTGCTTCAGGAATAGTAGCCGTACCTGCATTATCAATTGTTCCATTTGGAGCTCTTAAAAGCCCAATAATATGTATGTTATTTTCATCCCAACTAGCTGGAAGTGTAAACGTAAAATTAACAACATGAACTTCTCCCACTGCTACAGTAGCAGGAAAACTATTTGTCGCTCCTGTAAATGAAGGCGAAATTATGCGTGCAACGTGGTTATAAACCATTTGAGCAGCGGGAACTGGATTTGGAAGTGATTCAAAACCACCCATAACTCCATTACCTCCACCTGCATAAGCATTACTTTGTTTGTAGCCAGAGGCTGTTCCAGTAACATCGTCTTCTGTAAGTACACAAGCTACTTTATAAGCACTCGTCGCACTAGCTTTAAAATCACATGAAACAGAAACTTTTAATTCGCGTGTTCCTGCATCCCAAGTAGCTCCATTAGTTATAAAAGCTGTAGGTGCAATCATTAATCTACTCAAGATATCTGGTTCAATTGCTGAAGGGTCTTTTACTGTACCTCTATCAACTTTTGCACCTGGAAAGGAACTTAAAGCCATTCCTGCATCGTAATCTGTAACTGTCATTACGTCTCCATTATGAACTGCTATTCCTGCAAAAACTCCTGCATATTGAGTTGTAAATTTATCCATAAAAACAGCTCCTCTTGGACACCATTGACACCAAGTACCCGTTCCTTCTTCTGCTACTACCACTTTTCCAAGTGCAGGCACGATTGGATTAATAGTCCATGTTTTTGAATCATTAGAAGCAACATCATCAGTTGTTCCATTCACATTTGAAACAGTAGCAACTAGAGGATTTGAACCAGCAGCAAGATTTATTGGATGTGAAAATGTAAAAGTATAACTACTTAGTGAAGCGATATTAACTCCAGTAATATTATCTGTTTGTTGAATACCATTGTAATCCACCATCATATCAAAAGAGGTGATTGCAGTTGTACCAAGGTTTTTAACTGTCATAGATGGATTTTGATTCACTCCAGCAATATTACCTGTCATACTCATTCCAGTAGTGGCAAGATCTAAACCTACTGCTACATAAGGAGTATAGGTTGTTGTAAAATCATCAATAAAGTATCCCGATAAATTAGGGGCATCTGAATTAACTGGAAAAATATCAATTGCCCAAACTTGGTTATTCGCATTTGAGAACGTTCCTTGAGAAACTCCATCCACCAACACTTCCCAAGTATTCGTATTCATATCAATGTTCAAATTATATTTAAACCAAACACCTTGAGTATAAGAACCTGTTAATACTGTTCCATCTGTAGTATTTGACATCACAATAGATTGATCAGCTTTGAAAAAACATTCTACAGAATACATTGAACCGATTGGCGATGCGCCTTGAATATTAAAATAAGCACCCTTACCTGCTTGAACTTTCATCCACATTTCAACTGAAAATTGACCTGAAGTATATGTTCCTCCAAATTTACGAACTAAATCAGTTGGACCTCCAGTCGTGGTTGAACTTGACAAATAAATAGAATTTGGACTTGAGTGTGAGTCAGTATTTATAACATCCACATCTTCTGTTCCTCCAGGAGCATTACTCCAAGTTGTCCAAGCACCAGAAGATTGAGATGCAAGTTTATTTCCTGCGGTATACGCATCAAAATTATCTGTAAATGTTTGGGCGAAATAGCTGTTAGCAGCAACTAATAACCCTAATAATAAAGTGTATTTTTGTTTCATGGTTTAAGATTTTAAGCTAAAGTTAATTTCTTTTTTTCTATAAACCAATAAAATAAGTGTGCAATTTCAACTATTTAACAAAATAGAAATACAAAAAAGGTTTTAGAAATCAATTAAATGAACCTTGAAGTTGAGTTAGATTTGCGTAAATACCTTTATCTAGACGAATCAACTCTTCATGTTTTCCTTCTTCCACAATTTTTCCATGTTCAATAACAAGAATTTTGTCTGCTTTGCGAATGGTCGATAAGCGATGAGCAATTACAATTGAAGTTCGTCCTTTCATCAATTCATCTAAGGCATTTTGAACAAGACGCTCAGATTCTGAATCTAATGCACTTGTTGCTTCATCTAAAATAAGAATACTTGGATTTTTAAGAAGCGCTCTAGCAATTGCAACACGTTGTTTTTGTCCTCCAGATAATTGAATTCCTCTATCACCTACTTCAGTTTCGAATTTATCAGGGAAACTTTCAATAAATTGAAGTGCATTTGCTTTTCTAGCAGCTTCCACAATTTCTTCTTGTGATGAACCGGGTTTTCCATAAGCGATGTTTTCACCGATAGAACCCGAAAATAAAATTACTTCTTGCGGTACAATTGCAATTTGTGAACGTAAATTTTTAATGTCGTAAGCATCAATAGACACATTGTCAAAAAGAATTTCTCCTTTATTAATTGCATAATAGCGTAATAATAAAGATGAAATAGTAGATTTACCTGCGCCGCTTGAACCTACTAAAGCCACTGTTTGTCCAGGTGAAACTGAAAAGTCAATTCCCCTCAATACTTCAATATCTTTTCGTTGAGGATATGAGAAACCAACATTTTTAAATTCAACTTTTCCTGATAATTGATGCATTTCTTTACCTGTAAAAATTTCTTTTTCAGAAGACTCATTTATGATATCCATCAAGTGCTCAGTAGAACCAACAGCGCTTTGCATTTTAGCATACAAATCGGGAATGGAACCTACGGATGCACCCAACATTACAGTAAACATTAAAAATGAAAAGAAATTTTGTTGTCCTAGTTCGCCCAGTTGCACCATCAACATTCCTCTCCAAACGATAAAAATAATCGCTCCAAAAAGGAATAAGAAGATAAAGGAGACAAAGAATCCTTTCCAAATACCCGACTTCACATTGAGCAAACGAATCTCTTCAATTGCTTTTCTAAAACGCAACAATTCTAAAGCTTCATTTGTAAATGCTTTTACATTTGATATTCCCATTAAACTTTCTTCTAAAACTCCGTTCGATTGTGCAGCAGAATTTTGAGCTCTTTTAGATAGTTTTTTAATAAATCGACCAAAGAAAACGGCAATGATTGCCATAACAGGCACACTTAAGATCATAATCAGCGCTAACTTCCATGAAATAAAGAACAGCCAAGCTACAACACCTAAAATCGTAATTACTTGTCGGAAAAATTCAGCAATCGTAGTTTTTAAAGTATCTTGAATTAAATTAATATCTGCAGAAATACGACTTGTTAATTCACCTACTTTATTTCGATTGAAAAAATCCATCGGCATATAAATTAATCGATTAAATGCATCTTCGCGAATATCTCTCAAGGAATTCTCAGCTACGTTCGTAAAAAGTACTATTCTAAAAAATGAAAATACCGATTGTAAGAAAAATAAGAAAAACAAAGCTAAAGCTAAGCTATTTATGCTATTTGTATCTAATAAATTAAAAAGCATTTCCTTAGAATTTCCCGTTTGAGCTATTGGTGCTCCTAGTATTTGTCCCATTAAATAAGGAAATATTAATCCAATAGAACTTGAACCAATAAGGAAAATCCATCCTATGATAAATGTCCCTGTGTAAGGCTTCAGATAGGCAAATATTCTTTTTGCTTTTTTATATGAATCTTTCGATAACTTAACCTTTTCGTACTTTCCTGCTCCTGGCCTTAACATAAACTGGTATTTTGAACAAAAATAGCTTACAAAATAGACAATTACTATTTTTTATAATTATTTTAGAATAATTATTGGAAAATTCAATTTTTTACTATCTTTGCAATCCGATTTTTCGGCAGATATAGATATTATAAAAAAGATTAAGTCATGAAAAGGACGTTTCAACCATCAGTACGTAAGAGAAGAAATAAACACGGATTTCGTAGCAGAATGGCTACAAAAAACGGACGTAAGGTTATTGCAGCTCGACGTAAAAAAGGACGTAAAAAATTAAGTGTTTCTGACGAAGGAATGCACAAAAGATAGATGATTTCATAACTCATTAACTTCTGTTAATGAGTTATTTCACTATTCAAAGCTTCGTTTATTCGAAGCTTTTTTTGTACGCTATTCTTAGAGTTTATTTTACGAGAATTTTAATTATTGATGAAATTCAAATCTCCTGATTTCATCTTATGATATGCTTTAGCAAGATATGCTAGCATTTTTCGCATGGCATCAAATGCTTCTTCCGAAGCTTCGCTAATTTCACTTCCTTTCAAACGCAATAAAAGCTTCGTGTAAAGCGCCTGAATAGCCATATCAACATCATTTAATTGAGCAGCATTACTCTTATCGCGAAATTCTTTAATGAATGGCAAAGCGGCATCATAAAAGGTTCGATACTTCTCATCATTCATCAAATTAAGTAAACTATTGTGTAAATAGAAAAGTTCAACTTGAACTTCCGTTACATCATTAATATGACCTACTTTTTGCTTGTTATACGTATTCAACTCATTAATAATTGAGCTATACCAAGCTTTGTATTCTAATGCTAGTTTTTCATCTTTTATTTGAGGTTGAATGATTGTATGATATATCTTTTCAACGTCTAATTCGCTTGCGCGAACCAATTCCTCAATTTGAAACATATAGATTAAATATTCTATAATATTCTCTTGTTTTTTAGACCTAGCAATTAGCATTATTTATTCTGTGATTCTTGATGTTCTTTATTTAAACCAGCAACAATGTCCGAAGTAACATCTAGTTCAGGATTTGCAAAAGCTACTTGACCTCCTTTTGAATATTGCAAAATCAAATCATACCCATGTTCCTTCGCATAACGATGAACAAAATCTTCAACACGATTTACAGCAACTGATAAATTCTCGTTTTGAATATCTTGAATTTTCATTTGCAATTGTTGTTGTTCTTGCTCTAAATTATATTGACGTTCTTGCGATTCTTGTTGGAATTTTTGAACTTCAGTTGATAATAGCAATCCTTTTTGAGCTTTCTCATTTTGTGTATTTGCCCAGTTTTGGAAATTAGTTACTTTCGATTGAAAAGCATTTGAAAGTTGATTTACTTTTGCTTCCATCGATTTTGTAGCTTCTTTGATGAATAAATAATTTTCACTCAATGAATCCGCATAATAAAACCCAATTTTTAAACCTTCACCTTTAAAAACAGGTGTTTCAGTCACTTTTAAATCCGAATCATCTTTCGATTCTTTACTTTTATTACCACAAGCAAATAAGGTAAATGCTACTCCAATAATTAAAATTTGATTGATTTTCATACTTTATAATTAACTAGTTTATTTCTTGAAAACTTTTTGCCCAATCCTCTTGCATCGTAATAAAGCGACGCATTGAATTTTCTAAAAAAGGCTCTGTTATCATTTTTTCTACATCTTCCAGACCACTTACATCCATTTCAGAAATCTTAAAACTTTGTTCAAAAGAACCCCATTCTATCTTTACAATAAATTTTGCATTGTAAGAAAATATGGATATTTTAAATGTGTGATGAGGAATATCTGCAATTACACGCATTGTTTTTTATGCAAATGTAAACTTTTCTTGTATTAATTCAAGTATCAAAACTAAGTACTTGATAAAACAATTTATTTTAAAGAAGAAAAATGAAAAATTTCCTAAACAGCAATAGGAATTTCACTGACAAATTGATTCTGCTTGATAAATTCGAAAGGAACTTTTACCATGAAGGCATAATCTTGTCCCACTTCATACATATCTAAATCATCTTCTCGGTAATACCATTCCACTTTTACGGAAAAATTACTAAGATTTAGCTCATTTAATTTGTAGAGAAAAAGCAATAATTGTTTCGATGAAGAAATATTAAAATATTCCAAATCTATTTTAACTACAGTTGATAAATTAGGTTTTGAAGCATAATGATCAAACCATTCTAGTACTTCTGTCCAAAAATCTTCTGCTTCATTTGGAATAGATCTTCCTTTAATCAGCATTAATCCAGATTCTCCATTGAAGGAAATCTGAGGTGTTTTGTGAGTAGCATCAAGAAATAATTTACGCATATTTCATTTGTAATTGGGCTACTAATTTCGCAATAATCCTGATTTATTTTTCATTTTTTATACAAACCCCTTGAAAATAAAGATGAGTGAGTACTTTTTATCTTTTAAAGCAAAAAACACTATACAAAATAGATGATTTCTTCGATTGGATTCTGTAAAATGAACGTTGGCTTCCAAGACTTTGTTTCTAAAACAGCCGTTATTTCATCTTTAAATATATGCGCTACACTTCCTACAAGTCGAATTTCATTTCCTTTTGATTTCAAAGGTTCAATGATTTCCACGAAAGATTCAAATGCTTCTTTTAACAGTTTTTGAATGATTTCATTCGAACGATTTTTCACTATAAAATGACTTAGTTGGGCAAATTCTCTTGCAGGATTATCAGCATTCATTGCCTTCTCTGAGAAAATATTTAAGTCGCCTATTTCAGCTTCTAAAGCGTTATATAATTTACTTTTTTCAATCAATAATCGTTGAATCAACCTTTTTCCTAAATCAGACCCACCTCCTTCGTCTCCATCTTTAAAGCCCTTGCCTCCACAAATTTGTTCGACAGAATTTCCATTCCAAAAGAACGCAACTGAACCTGTTCCTAGAATTCCAACAACTCCAGGCTTATCTTTCCAGACAGCAATAGCAGCTGCTTCTAAATCTGATTTTACAACAATCTTACACCTTTCTTGAAACACTTCAAAAAGTAAATTTTTTACTAACAAAGCGCGTTTCGCATTAAAACATCCCGAACCGAAAAAAAGCAAATCAGAAAAATTATCGTTCTTAAAAAATAATTCAACCTCTTTAATTATCGCTCTTATCTTCGTTTCAAGTGTAATTCCAGGACGAATTCCTTCCGTTTGAAAACGTTTTGTTTCTAATCCGTTATCAATCAATATCCAAACTGCTTTTGTTGCGCCGCTTTCTGCAATAAGTTTCACGATATAAAACTACAATAAATCAATTGCTAACTGCAAAATAATTTAAGAAAATACCATAAAATAGGTATGCCGTATTTCGAGTTGAAAAACTACTTTTGCTTATTATTCTTATTCGTTCTAAATAAATATAAAATGCGAACTACTTTTTTTTATCTATTACTGATTTCAGCTCTTCTTACTTCTTGTAAGAAAAAAGATGCTAAACCAACCGCTGAATTCGATAGAGTAAGTATGTTGAACAATTATTCTGATCAATTAATCATTCCAGGTTATGCAGACTTAACTACAAAAATGTCTGCATTAAATCAAAAAGCAATTGATTTCTCGACAAATTTAGATCTTAGCTCTTTGTCTACTCTAAAAACACAATGGAAAGAAACGTATATCGCTTGGCAAAAAATAAAGATTTATGATTTTGGACCTTCACTAACTGCTGGTATTAAGAAATCATTGAGTTTTTATCCAGTTGACACTGCTAAAATAAATACAAATGTCAGCAATAACGTTACAAATCTAGGCGATGCTAACAATCAAAATACTATTGGATTAGATGCGATTGATTATTTGTTGTACCATGCTGACGACAATACTATTTTGCAAGAATTTTCGAATGTAAATCGTCAAAACTATCTTAAAAATATCACTGCTAAAATGCTTACCGATGTGCAAAGCGTAAAAGATGGCTGGAGTTCATACAGCGCTACTTTTAAAGCTGCATCGGGAAATGACGCAAATAGTTCATTATCATTTATGGTAAACGAGTTCAATAAAGATTATGAATTAATTAAAAATGCTAAAGTTGGTGTTCCTCTTGGTGAACAAAGTTTAGGTATAAAACGACCTGAATATATTGAAGCACGTTATTCTGGTATTTCTTTCGATTTAATAATTGCTAACCTAGATGGATTAACTACCTTTTTTCAAGGTGGTTCTGGTTCTGGACTAGACGATTATCTTAATTTCTTAGATAAAAAAGTAGGCGATCAATTACTCAGCGATAATATTAGCGGACAATTAACGAGTAGTTCTGCAAAAGCAGCTTCTTTTTCGTCTTCTTTAGAAAATGAAATTATGAATAACGATACAGAAGTAAAAGCACTTTATGCTCAACTTCAAGGATTAGTTGCCGAAATAAAAACCGATATGCCATCTGCGTTTGGCGTATTCATAACATACAATGATACGGATGGGGATTAATCGCATAGATAAATTACTTTTTCAAAACGTATCGATTGCACCTTTAGTCATTTTTAGAATTATTTTCGGAAGTCTTATCTTGTTCGGAACAATTCGTTTTATTAGTTATGGCTGGGTAGATTCATTGTACATTCAACCTAATTTTTATTTTACATATTACGGTTTTAGCTGGGTGCATCCGCTTTCTGGAAATTGGATGTATTTACCTTTTATTCTATTAATTCTTTCTTCCATAAATGTAATTCTAGGATTTCTATATCGATTTTCAAGCGTCATTTTATTTCTCTCATTTACGTATATTGAGTTATTAGATAAAACCAATTATCTCAACCATTATTACTTTGTCAGTTTGATGGCATTTATTCTATGTTGGCTTCCTGCAAATAAAGATTTTTCGTTAGATGTGAAATGGAAAATCACGAATTCACTCGCTAAAATCCCTGTTTACAACATACGTTTGATTCAATTTCAATTAGCGGTTGTCTATTTCTTTGCTGGAATAGCTAAACTAAATAGTGATTGGCTTTTTCACGCAGAACCGCTTCGTTCATGGCTCAACGGCTTTGATAATCTTCCCATTATTGGAGATTTATTAGCGCAACGTTGGACTGCTTTTGCCTTTTCGTGGATTGGTTGTATTTACGATTTGACCATTGTGTTTATTTTACTAAATCGTAAAACACGACCTTTTGGCTATTTTTTAGTCGTTGTATTTCATCTTTTAACATGGATTCTCTTCCCTATCGGTGTTTTTCCTTGGGTAATGATTTTCTCTACACTCATTTTCTTTAGTGAATCTTTTCATCAAAGAATCCTTAACTTTTTAAAAGCAATTTTTAACTATACAAAAACTACTGCACAATTTGTGATTTCAAATACGCGTAAGAAAATGATCATTACGCTTCTTTCTGTTTATGTATTCTTTCAGGTTATCATTCCTCTTAGATCGTGGTTTTATCCTGGAAATCTTTTTTGGACAGAAGAAGGTTTTCGTTTTTCTTGGAGAGTTATGTTAATGCAAAAAACAGGTTCATCCACATTTTATGTAGTTGACAAAGCAACACAACGAAAATTAGAGATTAATAATCTAGATTTTATCACCAAACGGCAAGAAGGACAAATGTGTACGCAACCGGATATGATTATTCAATATGCGCATTATTTACACCATATATTTCAAGATACAGTATTGGTTTTTGGAGATACCTCTTTTCATTTAGTTGATCCTGAAATAAAAGCTTCTATTGATGTAAGTTTAAATGGACGCACCAATCAACCTTATGTTTTGCCGAATGTAGATTTAGCAAAATTATCCTACAATCTTAAACATAGAAATTGGATTGAAAAATTGACGATTGAATGAATAAATGGATTTACATATTGTTACTAATTTTTAATTGCACTTCTTCATTTGGACAAAAAATAGTTGGCGTTGTTCAAAATGAACGCACGAAAGAATTCATTTCATTTGCTGAAATTGACATTGATAAAAATCATATTTTGAGTAGTGAAAATGGATTTTTTATGATTAATATAAGTCAATTTCCAAAAACCATTAAAATTTCAGCATTAGAATACGAAGAACAAGAAATTACGATTACTGAACAAACTGCACAAGACACACTTCACGTTTTACTCAAAGAAAGTGCATTTATTTATGGTAAAGAAGTGGTTATAAAAGGTCAATACGAAGGTTTTGACATGAAATTACCTCCAACAATTAATGGAACAAGCATAAATCCACCTGGAAGAATTGAAAATATTCAAATTGGCGACAACACTGCTTCACGTTCTACTGGAAATCCACGACAGATATTTGCAAAAATTCCCGGTTTAAACATTTGGGAAAGTGACGGCGCTGGAATTCAATTAGGAATTGGCGGAAGAGGATTGAGTCCGAATAGAGCAGCCAATTTTAATACACGACAAAATGGTTATGATATTAGCGCAGATGCTTTAGGTTACCCTGAAAGCTATTACACACCACCTTTTGAAGCTTTGCAAGGAATTGAAATTATACGAGGAGCAGCATCTTTGCAATATGGGACACAGTTTGGTGGACTTCTTAACTTTTCTATAAAAGATCCAGTTAGTCATACTCCATTTGAATTTACAACGCGAAATACTGGAGGTTCTTATGGATATTATGGAACATTTAACCGCATTTCAGGTAGATACAAACGTTTTGAATACCAAGCTTATTATCAATACAAACGTGGAAATGGATGGAGAAAAGAATCCGATTTTCAACAACACCAAGGATTTGCACAAATTGGCTATTATTTCAATGAATCTACTCGATTGCGATTAGAATATACACACATGAGTTATTTAACTCAACAAGCGGGTGGATTAACAGATTTGCAATTTGAAACGGATCCAAGACAAGTAAACAGATACCGAAATTGGTTTAAAGTAAGCTGGAATATTCTTGCGCTTAATTTTGACAAAGAATGGAAAAAATCTCACTTTAATTTTCGTGCATTTGGAATGTTATCGAACAGACAATCACTCGGATTTCTAGGAAAAATTAGTCAAGCAGACGATAACGGAAATCGACAAATGATCAATGGAGATTTTAAAAATACAGGAGCAGAAGCACGATATTTGAGAAGGTTTTCGTTTGGTGAAGAGAAAAAACATCACGCAGCATTATTGGTTGGAGCACGATTTTATAAAGGACAAACAACTTCGCAGCAAGGATTAGCAAGCGCAGATAGTTCTGCAGATTTTCATTTTCTAAATCCAGCAACACCTGAAAATTCATCTTATTCATTTCCATCTACGAACGTTGCAGGGTTTGTGGAAGGTGTTATTATTCTAAACTCAAAATGGGTTATCACTCCCGGATTGCGTTACGAATACATAACTAGCTCTTCGAAAGGATATTACAACCAATATATTTTGTGGCCATTGGATCCGACAGATACACTTTCTGTTGTTCATCAAGAAGAGCAGAATAGAATCAATCGTTCTTTTCTTATTGGAGGAATTGGGTTTGCTTACAAAGCATCTAAAAAATTAGAAGTATATGCAAATGCAAATCAAAATTATAGAGCAATCAATTTCAACGATATTAAAATTGCGAATCCTAACTTGGTGGTAGATCAAAACATGAAAGATGAGAAAGGATTTACTTCTGAGCTTGGATTAAAAGGAATCATCGATAATTATTTCATGTACGATGTTGGCGCATTTTATATTTGGTATGGAAATAAAATTGGACTTGCTCCAATGGGAACAAAACAAGAAAGAACCAATATTGGAAATGCTCGAAATACAGGTGTAGAAATGTTCATGGAATTTGATTTTTTGAAAAAATTCTTGCCAACTAAAAAAATGGGCTTATCACTTTGGATGAATGCAGCTTATATCAATGCGAAATACATCACATCAAAAGAAACTGCATTTATTGGTAAACAAGTAGAATATGTTTCTCCAATCATTGTAAAAGCAGGATTGAAATTTCAGTACAAAGCATTTCAAACGCAATTTCAATTTTCGTATAACTCATCCCAATTTACAGATGCTACAAATGCAAAAACACCTTCTGGCGATGCACTAATCGGCGAAATTCCTTCTTATTATGTATTTGATTTTGCTGCATCATACAAGTTTAAAAAATGGTTTAGTTTGGAAGCAAGCGTAAATAATTTTACCAACAAGATGTATTTCACACGAAGAGCAACGGCTTATCCAGGTCCTGGAATTTTACCATCTAATGGTATTGGATTCTTTTTAACTTTAGAGTTCAAAATAGCTGCAAAGTGAACATAGAAATTCCTGAGGGATATAGATTTATAAAAATATTAGGAGCTGAAAAGACTAGAAAGTACAACCAAGTTGCTCTTGTCAAAAATACTTTAGAAGAAAAATTTGTTCTAAAGTCGTGTGCACTTTCCGATGAAAATGGTTGTGCGCTTCTATTGCGCGAATTTCAGTTCAATTTTGAAGATGAATGCAGACTACCTCAGAAAAGTATTCTAGATAAATCACCTCATTATTTACACCTGATTTTATCGTACAAAAAAGGAATTTTACTCCAAGAACATTGGAAATCGCTAAAAAAGAAAGAGAGAACATCTTTTTTACTTCATTTTATTCCAAATTTCCTAGAACTTATCGATAAAGTGCATCAAAATGGTGTTTATCACAATGATATTCGTCCGGGAAATATTTTAATCGATGGAGAAACTATTCATTTAATTGACTTTGGAATGGCGAGTAAAAAAGAAGAAGCACCTCGAAAAACACTTTTTTCACTGAGTTATTCCTCACCAGAACTTATTCTAAATCAACTTTCACTCATCGATGAAACCAGCGATTTATATTCATTTGGAATGTTGTTGATTGAACTCATATCAGGGAAACCTCTTTTTACGCATGAAAATCCAGCAGTTTTAACCCAATTAGCGATTACTTATCCTGTAAAATTAAAAGGAATCGTACCAAAGGAGTTGGAAGAGATCATTGAAATAATGTGTGTAAAACCCATATTTAAAACGACTCCCAATAAAATTCCAAAAGAAGAACTAGTATCAATCATCCATGTTACACAAATGAATCGCAAAATAGAAAGCACTCTGTTAGCGAATAGCTTCAAAAGTGCATTAGAAAACTACCAAAAACGAAGAAAAAATCGTTCGTTTTCGAGATTTCGGGTTGGATAAAACTAAATAAACTTATTTCTTATAAAAATTCATTTCTGTTACATACTGATATACTGGTTCAGTAAGTAAATAACGAACATCTTTTCCTTCTTTAATTGAAGAGCGAATAAAACTGGAAGAAACTTTCATTACTGGTGCATCGCAAATATGCACATGAGGATGTTGCATCAAGCCATTATCAGCATGTTCTCCGATAGCATCTACTTCTTGTTCTTCTTGCATTGTTAAAATACGTGGATAAACAAAAATTTCATGATTCTTTAAAATCACTTCAAAGTTTTTCCATTTATGAAATGTCCGCAAGTTATCTTCTCCCATAATAAGGCAAAATTCATCCTCTGGATATTTTTCCTTCAAATAAACTAAAGTTGTCGCCGTATAAGAAGGTTGTGGAAGTTTAAATTCAATATCCGAAGCATGTAAATTTGGATTATCTTCTATAGCGCGACGCACAATTGCCAAACGATGATAATCTTCTAATAAAGAAGATTTTTTCTTGAGCGGATTTTGAGGCGAAACTACGAGCCAAACTTTATCCAAATCGGTATAATCAGCCATGTAATTTGCAATAATTAAATGCCCTACATGAATTGGGTTATACGTTCCGAAATAAAGTCCTATTTTCATTAAAAAAAGTAATTAGTACCACTTTTCAACATCTTCTAGAAGAAGCGCTGGAATCGTTAGTTTATTTTTCTTACGGTATCCATTCAATTTTTGATGAACAACCGTAGGTTTCTCTTCTTTCAATTCATCTGCAGTTTTAAATCCTGCTTTAGTAATATGCTCTATCCAATCTTCAGGAATACCAAGTGCTTTGAACGAATCTAAATCAGGTCCTGTTTCAAATTTCTCAGGTTTCATTTGAGGGAAGAATAATACTTCTTGAATGGATGAATTATTTGTTAAAAGCATTACCAAGCGATCTATTCCAATCCCCATACCCGAAGTTGGTGGCATACCGTATTCTAAAGAGCGTAAAAAATCTTGATCGATAAACATTGCTTCATCATCACCTTTTGCAGATAATAACATTTGCTCTTCGAAGCGCTCACGTTGATCTATTGGGTCATTAAGTTCAGAATAAGCATTTGCTACCTCTTTACCGTTAATCATTAACTCAAAACGTTCTGTAAGTTCAGGATTCTCGCGATGTTTTTTACAAAGTGGGGACATTTCAACAGGATAATCTGTAATAAATGTAGGTTGGATATAATTTCCTTCACATTTTTCGCCAAAAAGTTCGTCAATCAGCTTTCCTTTACCCATTTTATCGTCAACCGCTATTCCATTGTCTTTACAAGCTTGACGAAGTTCATTTTCAGATTTACCATAGATATCAAATCCAGTAAATTCTAAAATAGAATCACGCATTGAAATTCTTTTGAAAGGACGTTGGAAATTAATGGTTTTATCACCTACAACAACATCCGTTGATCCATTCACCTGCAACGCTACTCTTTCAAGCATTTCTTCGGTAAAATCCATCATCCAATTGTAATCTTTGTAAGCTACATAGATTTCCATTACGGTAAACTCTGGATTATGCGTTCTATCCATTCCTTCGTTACGGAAATCTTTAGCAAATTCATATACACCATCAAATCCACCAACAATTAATCGTTTTAGATAAAGTTCATTAGCAATACGTAAATACAATGGCATGTTCAATGCATTGTGATGCGTTTCAAATGGACGAGCAGCTGCTCCACCAGGAATAGGCTGTAGAATAGGTGTTTCAACTTCCATGTAACCTTTCTCATTGAAAAAGTTACGCATTACGTTCATTATTTTAGCACGTTTCACAAAAGTTTCTTTCACATGTGGATTCACTACTAAATCAACATAACGCTGACGGTAACGCATCTCAGGATCAGTAAACGCATCATGTATAACACCTTTATCATCCACCTTTGGCATAGGAAGAGGTTTTAAGGCTTTGCTTAGTAAAGTAAATTTCTTCACCGCAACTGACTTCTCTCCAACTTGAGTGGTAAAAAGAACACCTTCAACTCCGATAAAATCACCTAGATCAAGTAATTTTTTAAATACGTCGTTATAAAGAGACTTATCTTCCGTTGGACAAATTTCATCTCTATTAAAATACACTTGAATTCTACCTTGAGCATCTTGTATTTCAGCAAAGGAAGCTTTTCCCATAACACGTTGAGACATCATTCTTCCTGCTAAACAAACCTGTTTACCTTCTTCAAAATTTTCCTTGATATCAGAACTATAGTCAGTTACAGGAAATAAATCTGCTGGAAAAGGATTTATACCCAATTCCTTTAACTTGCGAAGATTATCTCTTCGTTGCAGTTCTTGTTCGGAAAGATGTGCGATGCTCATTTTATAAATTCAATTAATTTGAGCCCAAAGATACATATTTGAAGTTCATTAGAGAAATACGAAAATAAAATACTTTAAAACAAAAAACCCTTTTGTTAAAACAAAAGGGTTTTGGATAAAATATCTATTTAATTCTAGTGTTCTTCTTCGCCTGGAGCTAAAGGAACAGTTTGAGGAATAAAATCTTCAGCAGCACCTGGCTTACTATAATCGTAAGGCCATCTGTAAACTGTAGGTAATTCTCCTGGCCAGTTACCATGAATTGGCTCAATTGGAGTTGTCCAATCTAATGTATTAGAACGCCATGGATTTTGAACTGCTTTAGGACCTCTAAAGATACTATAGAAGAAATTGAATAAGAATACTAATTGTGCTAATCCACCAAGGATGGCGAACATAGAAATCACGTGATTTAATTCAAAAATCATTCCTCCTTGTGCCGAATCAAAAGCATCGTACACTGAGTAATCATAATATCTTCTAGGCGCTCCAGCAATACCAACAAAGTGCATTGGGAAGAAAACACCGTAAGCAGAAACGATCGTTAACCAGAAGTGAACATAACCTAAACGAGTGTTCATCATTCTACCATACCATTTAGAGAACCAATGATATACACCAGCAAACATACCAAATACAGCAGATAGACCCATTACAACGTGGAAGTGAGCAACCACAAAGTAGGTATCGTGAACAGCAATATCAAGTGTAGCATCAGCTAAAATAATTCCAGTAATACCACCAGTGATGAATGAAGATACAAGACCAATAGCAAATAACATTGCTGGAGTGTAAACGATTGAACCTCTCCAAAGAGTAGTTAAATAGTTAAATACTTTTACAGCAGATGGAATTGCAATTAACAATGTAGTAAATACGAATACACTTCCTAAGAATGGACTCATACCAGTAACGAACATGTGATGCGCCCAAACGATGAACGAAAGGAAACCAATTGCTAAAAGAGAACCAATCATCGCACGGTAACCAAAAATTGGTTTACGTGAGTTGGTTGAGATAATTTCTGATGACAGACCTAATGCAGGTAAGAATACGATATAAACCTCAGGGTGACCTAAGAACCAGAATAAATGCTGGAATAATAATGGAGAACCTCCAGTATTATCAAGGATTTCACCTCCGATGATAATATCACTTAAGTAGAATGAAGTTCCAGCCAATCTATCCATAAGTAATAATAATACCGCGGAGAAAAGAACTGGGAAAGATAATACACCTAATACCGCAGTAATAAAGAAAGCCCAAATTGTTAATGGCATTCTTGTCATTGTCATACCTTTAGTTCTTAAGTTAAGAATTGTAACGATATAGTTCAAAGAACCCAACAATGAAGAAGCAATAAATATAGCGATTGAAGTTAACCATAAAGTCATTCCTAAACCTGAACCCGGCATTGCTTGAGGTAAAGCTGATAAAGGAGGATAAATTGTCCAACCACCACTTGCAGGTCCTGTTTCAATGAACAAAGATGATAGCATAATGACGGATGAAATAAAGAAGAACCAATATGACAACATATTCAAGAAACCAGAAGCCATATCACGAGCTCCTAATTGCAATGGAATAAGCATGTTTGAGAAAGTTCCAGACAATCCACCTGTTAAAAGGAAGAATACCATGATAGTACCATGAATAGTAACAATACCTAAGTACATATTTCTATCAAGGATACCGTTTGGAGCCCATCTATCTCCTAAAAAAGTATGAAGAAAGCTTGAGCTTTCACCTGGCCATCCTAATTGTATTCTAAATAAAATGGACAACAACATTGCCACCACTCCCATAAAGATAGCTGTCAATAAAAATTGCTTGCTAATCATTTTATGATCTTGGCTAAAGATATATTTTGAGACAAAATTCTCTTCGTGATGTCCGTGTGCTTCGTGAGCTACAGCTTCCATTTTTTTTCGTTTAAGTTTGTAATTAAAATTCTATTCTTATTTCTTAAAAGCACCTTCTGACGCTTTCATAGGCCACCATGTGTTATAAAATGCAGGTTCTACTACTTTTATTTTTAACATCATATTGGAGTGAGATGCACCACATACCTTGTTACACATCAACACATAATTAAAATCAGGATTGTTCAATTTCTCTCTCATTTCTTTCGTTGTAAGAGTTGGTGTGAATTTAAGACGAGTGACCATACCTGGCACAGTATTCATTTGAGCTCTAAAGTGAGGAAAATAAGCACTATGAATTACGTCTTGAGAACGAAGATTAAATTCATACTCTTTTCCTTTACATAATACTAATTCCGTATTTGAAGGCTCAACAACATCATCATTTGCATGAACATCTTTACGAACGTCATGCGTTTGTTGCATTTGTATTAATCGTTGGTAAATTCTCTCTTTTGTAGCAAGTTCATCCTCCATTTTGTCAAGAGTTTCTTTTGAATAAACTTGTTTAGGATCATTCAAATTAGCTTCTAACATAGATACAATACTATCCATCTCATAAATACGAGTTTTAATAGTTTCTGCTGTTACTATTCCAAGTGGATTTGTTCCATTTACTAATTTATAATCAAATTCACCTAATTGGTTATCTAAACCAGCGTATCTAACTGTCCAGTCAAATTGTTTTCCATAAATTTCAACGCGAACTGATTCTGGAGCTGCAGCAGCTGTTCTGCTGTTCCAGTCTTTCAATCCAAGTATGATAATAACTGCAAGAACCATTGAAGGAATAACTGTCCAAACTAATTCTAATTTATTATTATGTGGGTAGAAATAAGCATCTACTCCAGGTTTCTTATAATACTTAAAGCAAAAGAAGAATAATAAAAAGTTAGTTAAGAAAAATACTGCTGAAATGATGATCATATTCAAATCCATCAACCAGTCATAATTAACACCTTCTGCAGAAGCTGGTTCTGGAAGTCCACCACGACCATATCTGAACAACATAAAAATATACGATCCAAAGAGAACAATCATAAAAATCAACATCAATGTTGCATTAAGTTTATTATCTCTTAGTTGAATATCTTCTTCTCTACGATTTCTTAACTTTGAAGTTAACTCGTAAACTCTCATCATTTGCGCAATGGCAATGATTCCTAGAACTATTACGATTAATACTATAAATTTCATGCTACGTTATTTTTCGTTATTGTAATATAATTAAAACTCATGGTGAATACTTTCATCTAAGAAAGGATGATGTACTACAGAAAGTGGATTTTTAGCAACGCTATTTAGAATAACATATATAAAAGACCCTAAGAAAAGTAGCATCATACCAATTTCCATAAATGATAAGTTAGCTGACCAACCTCTTGCTCCTGGAGTTATCATTAAATAAACATCTGCCCAGTGACCAATAAATACAATAGTACCAATTGCAGCTAAGATAGAGAAATTTCTTTTTGCTTCTCTAGACATTAACAATAACATTGGCAATGCAAAGTTGATGATGAACATTGTAAAGTAAAGTACTTTAAAATGATTAATACGAGCAAAATGATAGATAACTTCTTCACTCATGTTAGCATACCATTGCAACATAAATTGAGCAAACCATAAATAAGACCATAAGAATGAAGTAGCAAAAATCCATTTACCAATATCGTGAATATGATTTTCATTTACTTTAGGTAAGTGTCCTAGTTTTTTAAGATACATAACTAAAACAACTAAAACAATCATTGCTGAACACCAGAATCCGGCAAATACATACCATCCAAAAAGTGCTGACCACCAGTGAACATCTACTGACATAATCCAATCCCAAGCAGAAGTTGAACTAAAGAAAGCAAAGAATACTAAAAATAGAACTGCTTTGTGGAAGTTTTTAAAGTGAATAATTGTTCCACCTTCTAAATCTTCTTGAGCTGAACGTTTTCTAAATCCTTTATAAAAAAGATAATAAACAGACATGTAAGCAATCATTCTAACCCAGAAAAATATAGGATTTAAAAAACCAGATTTATGAGCCAAAAGTTCATCTGCTTTCACCTCTGAAGAATCCATCCAAGAATAAATTCCTCCACCTTTAGTTAGTGTTAAAATGATAAATATAACTAACATAGTTATAATACCTATTGGTAAATAAGACGAAACAGCTTCAATTTGTTTTTTAATTGTTACATACCATGCTGACTCAGTTGCATAAGATAACGCTAAGAAGAATAAAGCTCCTAACGAAACAGCAAAAAAGAAAAATCCATTGATAAGGAAATTAGTCATGAATCGTTCAAATAAATTACCTTCCGAGGTAAAAAGACCAATAATTGTAAACAATACGCCCACAGCAATTAAGCTGAGTACAAATCGTTTTGCTTTACTTGAAATACTGAATTCCATTTTTTCGATTTTTTGTTCTTTCGTAATTATATTATTTTCCAGCGACTGGTGCTACAGCAGTTGAATCACTTGGAGCATCTGTTGCTACACCCGCATTTGGATATTTGCCATCTTGTAATTTTTGAATATAATGTACAAGTGTCCAAATTTCCTTTTTATTTAAAATCATTGAATGTGCTCCCATCAACCCTTTACCATATGTAATTGAGTAAAACATTTGACCTGGTTTAATTGTCAAGTTTTTGTAGTTTGGAACACCTGAATAAGCGCCAGATTCAACCATTGGTCCATTACCATCACCCTTTTCACCGTGACAATGTTGGCAATTGATTCCATATAAATGTTTACCTCTATCTAATACTTCTTTCGTATTTGCTTCAGTAAGGATTATAGGGTTGATATCATTTGCAGCTAATTCATAATCAAAACCTAATGAATCACTTAACATATAACCAAATAAACCACCTGTAAGATCAGCACCTTTATTAGCTTTATGCTTATAAGGTAACATCATCATCACATACTCAGAATCTGTTCCATAATAAGGAATAGTAGAGTTTGGAGGAGTTAAAGCCGACTGCGTCATTTTTAAATCTGTATTTTCACGTCCACGTACTTCACCGTAATCAACGTATGTTTCAATAGAAGGTGAACGGTACATATCTGGCATATATTCTAATCCGGGGCTATCTGAATCAGATGAACAAGACGAAAACGTCATTACACCAGCAAGTGCAGCCATCGAAACATAAGATATTGCCTTAAAAGTTCTTTTCATCGCAAACTATTTAATTTCTTTTTGATCTAATTCGATAATTCCAGTCTCTTTCAACATTGAATGAAGTTGTTCTTCAGTAAATTGTGAATTTTGAGACAATCTTAACTCCATTACAAATTTATCATCTGTAGTACGAGGATCTGGGTTTTGAGCAGGCATACCAGGAAGTGTTTGATTACGTAAAAAATAAGTAATCGCCAATCCGTGAGCTGAACACAAAACTGTAAACTCAAAAGTAACAGGAATGAATGCTAAAATATTCTCTATGTAAGAACCATTTGGTTTACCACCAATGTTCATAGGCCAGTCAGCAATCATCATGTAACGAATTGCAATAGTTGCCAAAACGGTACCTGTTAATCCATAAATAAAAGCCATGATTCCCAAACGAGTTTGTTTTACCCCAATTATTGGGTCAATTCCGTGAATTGGGAATGGAGAAAATACTTCCGCCACTTTGATACCTTTTGCAACTAACTTCTTTGCACCATTTTTTAGCACATCGTCGTCATCGTACATTGCATATATAACTTTATCTGCCATGTCTGCTTTAATTAATGATTATTTGAATTATTGTTATCACTACCGTGTGCTTCATCATGATGATCATCCGGCAAATTTTTATAATATTCTCCTGAAACCTTCATGATTGATTTTACCTCATTCAATGCTAACACAGGGAAGTATCTAGTAAATAATAGGAAGAACACAGAGAATAATCCAATTGTTCCTAAGAATACACCTATATCAATCGCAGAAGGATAGAACATAATCCAACTTGAAGGAAGGTAATCGTGATGTAAACAAAGTACGATAATATCGAAACGCTCAAACCACATTCCTATATTGATTACGATAGAAATAAGCCAAGCCCATACGAAACTTGTTCTAATTTTTTTGAACCAAAGTAACCCAGGTATTGCGATATTACAAAGAATAAGTGCCCAGAATGCCCAATAGTATCTACCTGTTGCAGAACCATAAGACATATAAGTATATGACTCATATTGTACTCCTGAATACCATCCCATAAAATATTCTGTAGCATAAGCAACAGCAACAATACCACCTGTTACGATGATTACAATATTCATGTATCCAACGTGTTGACGAGTGATATATGCTTCTAATCTCATTGCCTTACGCATAATTAAAAGCAAGGTTTGCACCATCGCAAATCCAGAGAATACAGCTCCCGCAACGAAATATGGAGGGAAGATTGTACTGTGCCATCCTGGTACTAATGAAGTAGCAAAGTCCATGGATACAATAGAGTGAACCGAGAATACAAGTGGTGTAGCTAAACCAGCCAATACCAATGAAACTAATTCAAATCTATTCCAATGTTTTGCTCTACCAGACCAACCAAAAGAAAGTATAGAATACATTTTTTTAGCAATTGGTTTTTTAACTCTATCTCTTAATGTTGCAAAATCAGGAATCAATCCGATATACCAAAATACTACAGATACAGAAAGATACGTTGAGATTGCAAATACATCCCACAAAAGTGGTGAGTTAAAGTTAACCCAAAGTGAACCGAATTGATTTGGAATTGGGAAAACCCAATATGCCATCCAGATACGACCCATGTGAATCATTGGGAACATACCAGCCATAAATACTGCGAAGATTGTCATCGCTTCAGCCGATCTGTTAATCGCCATTCTCCATCGTTGTTTAAACAACAACAATACTGCTGAGATAAGGGTACCAGCGTGACCAATACCTACCCACCAAACGAAGTTGGTAATATCCCAAGCCCAACCAATGGTTTTATTAAGACCCCAAGTTCCAATACCTGTTCCTATCAAATATAGAATACATCCTATTCCGTATAGACCAATGATACAAGCTATGGTAAATAATACATACCACATTTTTGGCGCTCTATCTTCAACAACGCGACATACATCAACGGTAATGTCATGATAGGTCTTTTTTCCTAAAATCAGTGGTTCTCTAATCGCAGCTTCCTTGTGCATTATACTCTAATTTATAAGGTTTATTAATGGTTTTCTTCGTTATGTTTTAAGAAGTGTGCTACAGCTTCTTCAACAACCTGAGCTTTTTCCAATTCTTTATTATCAGCGTTTCGTACTTTCAATTGGTACCAAACATTCGGCTTAACTCCTAATTCTTCCAACGCTTGATATGAACGTTTTTCAGAAGATAATGAACGTACTGCAGAGCTAGGATCATTCCAGTCACCAACAACAATAGCGTTTGTTGGACAAACTTCTTGACAAGCTGTAGTTACATCACCATCTTTTACAGGACGACTTTCTTTTTTAGCTACTAACTTACCTGCTTGTACTTTTTGAACACAGAATGAACATTTTTCCATTACTCCACGAGTACGTACTACTACATCTGGATTCAATACCATACGTCCTAGTTCATCTTGTGATGGGTTAATTTCTGTGAATTTTTTATAGGATGGGTAGTTAAACCAGTTAAATCTACGTACTTTATAAGGACAGTTATTAGCACAATAACGTGTACCAATACATCTGTTATAAACCATTTGGTTTAATCCTTCATTTGAGTGAGTTGTTGCAGCAACGGGACAAACTGTTTCACATGGTGCGTGATTACAGTGTTGACACATCATTGGCATAAAGAATACAGTAGGATTATCTTCAATATTATCTTCCAAATATTTATCTTCAATTCCTTTTTTATTTAAACCAATTGCAACTTCATTTTCAGATTTGAAATAACGATCTAAACGAAGCCAATGCATTTCACGTCCTCTTCTTACTTCATCTTTCCCTACAACTGGAACGTTGTTTTCAGATTGGCAAGCAATTAAACAACTTCCACATCCAATACATGAGTTAAGATCAATTGACATTCCCCAACGGTGACCAACATTTTCTACTGGATGTTCTTTCCAAAGTGTAATGTCGTGAATCGATTGTGGACCTTCTACTGACTCAACTAAGTGAGGAGGGTTATATGCTTCTTTTTGTTTTTTGTTGAAAATATCAAGTGTAGTTTCTTTCGTAATTGAATTACGACCCATCGCAGTTCTTTGCGTTTGTGTCATTGCGATTGGATAAGTACCATCTGCTTTTGTTAAAGTTGCTATTGCATCAAACATTAAAGCTCCACCAACAAAACTAGTCAAACGGTAAGCATTTTGTCCGATACTTTGACGAACATTAGCGTCATTCATTTCGTAACCACCGTATTCTTTTGTTTTAAATGCAGCTTTTCCAATTTTTTCACCATTTTCAGCACGTCCATAACCTAATGCGATACCAATAGTACCTTGCATTTGACCTGGAGTTGGAATAACAGGTAAATCGAAAGTAACGTTTCCTGCTTTTATAGTAACAACGCTAGCTCCATGCTCTTGATCCATTTTTCTATTGTACCCAGCTGCTTCTGCATCTTTAAGGTTCATGGTAACATAGTTATCCCAAGTTACTTTTGTTAATGGATCTGGCATTTCTTGAAGCCATGGATTTGCTGCATGGATTCCTGTACCTATAGATGATTTTGTATAAAGTTCAATTTCAAAGTTTCCACTTCCGCTCACTTTCTTAATAGGAAGTCCGCTTAATGAAGCAACAAATGCAGGAGAAGTAGCCGCATCAGCAGGCATTTCTACAACACTATCATGAACTGATTTACTCCAGAATGTGTAGAAATCAGCATATTTTGTTTGTCTTGTGAATCCTTCTTTTTCCCACAATGCACTGATGTAGTCAAAATAAACTTTACTTTCACGACCAGCACGTTTTGCAACACCTGCCCAAACTAACAATGATTCTTGTGCAGAAGCAGTATTGTGAATTGGTTTGATTGTAGGTTGCGCAATTGCATAATGGTTTTTTCTTGGATTGTAATCATTCCAACTTTCCAATGCGTGAAGATCTGGAGCAATAAATTTACAAACTGAAGCAGTTTCATCCGCCCATGAAGCTAAAGAAACTGTTAATTCAGTTTTAGCTAAAGCTTTTGCTAAAGCAGCACCATTTGGTAAAGTATAAACTGGATTAGCTCCGTAGAATATAATTCCTTGTGGACCTTTTCCAGCGATAATATCATTTACTAATTTTTCTACTTTATCATCTTCAGAATTGAACATTTGAATAGGGTTATTCAAATTGATCGTTTCCGTATAACAACCAAGAGTATGATTAATTTTATTTGTAATTATTTGTAGTGAAACATCGTTTGAACCACAAACAACTAAAGATTTTCCTTTTGATGCAAGCAATGATTTAATTGCTTCTTTTAATGCAGCATTGTTCTTAACTGCTGATGTATCTACTCCAGAAACTGAACCCGCTCCAACGCCTTCAGCGATTGCAGCTAATACAGCAGGATATTGAGATGGTTTCACCATTCCTCTAAAATCTGCATTAGATCCAGTTAAAGATAAATTAGCTTCAAACTGAATATGTTTAGACATTTTCCCGCTTTTAGGATTACGTCCAGCGCCATATTGTTTTGAATATACATTAGAAAGTAACCATCCGTTCAAGAAATCAGCTCCAACAGAAACAATCGTTTCAGCTTTAGAGAAATCGTAATCAGGAATTACATTCATTGCGAATGAAGCTTCATTCGCTTTTCTAATTCCATTGTATGAAACAGCATCGTATTGAACTAATTCAACATTACTTGTTCCTTCAACAGAAGAAAATGATTTTTTAAAGTCTTCTATAACAGCAAGTGTAGATGGACTAGCAATTGAATTTGAGAAAATTACAATTTTTCCATTGTTTGCCTTAATTCTATTAAGAGAATCAGTTATTTTTGAATCAATAGCTGACCAAGTACTTTCCGCACCGCTAGCTAATGGGTTTTTTAATCGTTCGCTATCATATAATGATAAAACAGAAGCAGCGATTTGAGGATTGATAGCACCAGCTGTCATTCCGTAATCTGCATTTCCTTTAATAAAGATTGGTCGACCTTCTCTTGTTTTTACAAGTATACTAGCATACGAACTACCATCATAATAAGTAGATGCATACCAAGTAGCCTCACCAGGAACAACGTTTTCTGGTTTATTTACATAAGGAATTGCTTTAATAACTGGAGCTTCACAAGCAGCAAGTGTTGCAGCAGCAACGCTAAATCCTAAAAATTTCAAAAAATCTCTACGGTCTGTCGATGACTCTCTTAATTTATCATCTCCAAGAAACTCTGCAACTGTTTGCTCTTTAGGAGCAGTTTCTCCTCTAGATTCAAAATATTCTGGCATCTTAGAAGAAGTATTAGTCGTATTATTTGCCATATCTTTATTATTAGCGATAACTTTTGAAGTATTGTTTGACATTTTTAATGCTTTTTTTTGACGTTCAACTATTGTTTATTTCTTAATAGTGACATTTAGCACATTCCCATCCACCAAGCTCCTCTACAGTTACCTTATCGTCCGCCAAATATTTTTGATACAATTCTTTATCGTATTTCAATAGTCGGTTGTGGATTTCATTATAGTAACCAGAACCAATTGTATTTGTAGGACCATTTGATATCTCTTTTTGAGAGTGACACTCGATACACCAACCCATAGTCAATGTTTCTTGGTGCAAAGGAATATTACCTTCGATTGCTGATAATTCAGCAACTGGCATTACTCTAGCTGTTTTTTCTTTTGCCATATCACCATGACATTGTTTACAGTCTACACCTCCAACAACAACGTGTTGTGAGTGATTAAAGTAAACGAAATCTTGAAGATTATGAACTTTATTCCAAATTAACGGATGAGTCACACCTGAATACATTCCAGTTTCCGGATTGAATCCTGCTGCATCATAAATTTTAGCGATTTTCGCTTTTTGAGCATCATCTCTACCAGAGATTCCTTTGTGACAGTTCATACAAACATTCACTGTTGGAATTCCTGCAGTACGAGATTTCTCTACTGTATTATGACAATATTTACAATCAATTTTATTTATACCAGCATGTATCGTATGATTGAACTCAATAACTTGTGAAGGTTGGTAGTTGTGATAAACACCCACTTCAAGTAAAGCGAATATTAATGCAACAATAATACCTACAAACACAACGAATCCTCCAATACCTACGTAAGTTCTGTTTTTCCATGCCCAAGCACGTAATTCACCACCGTATGTTTTGCTTTCTCCAGCTGGTTTGTTTTCTTCTTCAGCAATAGCACTGCTTAATTGTCTTTTAATTCCTCCAATAGAAAGAATTACTACAACAAACACAGCACCTAAAATAAGCCAAATCCAAACACCTGATCCTTCTTCTGCTTGTCCTTCAGCACCAGTAGTCGCAACATCTGTTGTAGCTACAGCTGGAGCCTTGTAGGCATCAACATAATCAAAGATTGAATTAATATCATCTACGGTTAATGTAGGGAATTTTGACATTGCATCTGGCTTCAACTTAGAAACTGCCATTGCGTACGGATCTTTAGCCGCAGCAACTTGCCAATCATGCACCCATTGATAGATAGAACCTTCTAAAGCTCCACCATCTTCCCATTTTTGGCGAACACCTTGGAGTTTTGGTCCTGTACTATTTTCTAATGGCTTGTGACAAGCAGCACAATTTGTCTTAAACAATTCTTCTCCATTGGCTGACCAAGAACTTGAAGTTGTCGTAACGCATACAAATGCGAGAAGCCCAATTATCCAATTGGATGGTTTGCTAAATAATTGATTCATAGTTATTTTCATTGGTAAAAGCTTATTTTTCGCTAGTACTTAACCTTAATATCGTTGGCAAATTTATAAGAATCACGGAATGCAATGACACTTTTATGACAAAATTAATCACCAAAAAGTTAATTTAAAATCATTCTAAATAAAAGCAGCTTGTCACTATTATGTTATTCCATTATTTAACAGATAGTTTTGTCTTTTATTCATAAAATAATCATCTTCTAATAAAACTTGTAGACAACAAAGGATAATTTGGATTCATCTAAAATAATAGCAACAATGAAATAAATTAACTATGTGGCTTGAAAATTGTCCTTTTGATAATACAATCATATAAAATACTTATTTTTGTACCTCATAAAGAGCAAATAAAGATATTATGAAAAATACACTTGTTATACTTTCTCTATTAATCGCATCAATTGGGTCTGCTCAAGACAGCTCATTGAGTTTTCCTTCTCGTAAAAAGAAAAATGATATAAAACCAGGTGTAGTTACTTATCATGAAGATCCAAGAACTTCAAAAATAATTGACTTTCTTGTTGCTCCAATGCCGCCAGATTATTCTACGCTTATTGACGGATACAGAGTACAGATTTATTTCAATAACGATAAAAAAATAATTGATGAACAACGTACTCGATTTATTAGCAGTCACCCAGACATTAGAACATATGTTCGCTACGAAGCACCTAATTATTCTATTAAGGTAGGGAATTTCCGAACTGAAATTCAAGCAGCTAATTTTAGAAATTCCATTTCTGAAGAATTCCCAACAAGTATAATTCAAGAAGAAAAAATTGAATTACCTAATTCAACTGAAAGTACATTAAAACCAAAAGGGTCAGCTAACTAATGCGTTTATTCATTCGTTATACATTTCGTTTCATTGCTGTTTTTCTAGAATGTATCTACGCTTTATTATTTATAGGTGCATTTTATTTTGCTTATTCATTAGTGTTGACAATCCCACCAGTAAAAGACAAAGCAATTTTACACCAAGAAAGAACTGCTATAAATGACAGTACATTTGTTTTAAATCATTCTTGGTCAAGAAAAACAAAAGATGCTTATTACGAAGTATATCTCATAGGCGCTCCATTTGAACGTGGCGTAGCGTATGGAAAATTATTAAAAGAGCCTATTCAAAGACAAGAAGATCATTTCATTTCTTCCATTTCAAAAATGGTTCCTTCAGCTAGATATCGCTACTTCTTAATGCTATTAATTGGTTTTATAAATCGAAATTTAGATGACTATATTCCTCTAGAATATCAATCAGAAATATACGGTGTTTCATTCTCTTTCTCTGATAAATATGATTACTTAAGGAATAAATATTCTCGTATCTTAAATTATCATGCTGCACACGATATTGGTCATGCTCTAAATGACTATAGTATGGTTGGTTGCACCTCTTTTGCTGTTCAAGATGAATATTCTTCCGATTCTAATATTATTATAGGTAGAAATTTTGATTTTTACATGGGTGATGACTTTGCTAAAGAAAAGGTATTAACCATCATGAAACCTGACAAAGGTTATGGTTATGTTTCTTATTCTTGGGCTGGATTTATGGGAGTGGTTTCCGGCATGAATGAAAAGGGATTAACCGTTACTATAAACGCTTCAAAATCTCAAATTCCGACTGCTTCAAAAGTGCCTATCTCCATTTTAACACGAGAAATTTTGCAATATGCTTCTACAACACAAGAAGCTATCGCAATTGCTAAAAAACGCGATGTATTTGTATCAGAAACTATCATGGTAGGTTGTGCAAAAGAACATAAAACGATTCTTATCGAAAAAGCTCCCGATAAAATGGATGTATATGAATCCAACAAGCATTGGCTAGTATGTAGCAATCATTATCAAGGAAAAGATTTCTTCAACACGGATATTAACCAACAAAATATGCAAGGTTCAGATAGTAAATATCGATACGACCGCATGAAGGAACTTCTGTTTGATAATTTTCCAATTTCAGCATCTAAAACAGCAGAAATTCTCCGCAATAAAAATGGATTAAATAACGAGTTTCTAGGCTACGGAAATGCACAATCAATCAACCAATTAATTGCGCATCATGGAGTAATCTTTGAACCCGAAAAAGGACTTATGTGGATTTCAACCAATCCTTTTCAAATGGGTAAATTTGTTTGTTACGACTTAAATAAGATTTTTAAAAATCCTTATCTATCAATCAATGAAAAGATTACAGTTGATTCAATGGGTATTACTGGTGATTCATTTTTAAATTCTGACGATTACAAAAAGTTCGTAAAATGGAAAACAATCAAACAACATTTATTCGACGATTATATGTTGGGAATAAAATATCCAATGACAAAAGAAGAGGCTACTGAGTTTATTAATCTGAATGCAGAAAATTATAACTCCTACATGACTTTGGGCGAATATTACAAAGAACATAAAGAATATAGAGAAGCCATTTCTTATTTTAAGATAGCTTTGACCAAACATCCTTCGTCTCTAAATGAAACTAAAAGCATCGAAAACCTAATTCATGAATGCAATAAACTCATCGCCAAAAATTGATTTCAATTCATTAGAAGAAATCAACTCTTTTCAATTTTCAAAATTGAAAGAGCAACTTTCCTATGTAGAAAAGCATTCTCCGTATTATCAAAAATTATTTGCGCAACATAAAATTAAAATTTCAAATATTGAGAATTGGGAAGATTTTTATCAAATTTCATTTACGAGCAAAGACGATTTTTCAAAAAACAATGAAGATTTTCTTTGTGTTGAACGAACTAAAATAGCTGATTACACAACCACTTCTGGAACAACAGGTTCTCCTATTCCCTTTTATTTATCTTCGAATGATTTAGACAGACTTGCAACAAATGAAGCGTATTCTATGTTTTGTGCTGGAGCAAAATCAACAGATATTTTTCAATTGATGACAACCATTGACAAGCGATTTATGGCTGGTTTAGCTTATTTTATGGGCGTTCAAAAAATGGGAGCAGGAATTGTGAGAAACGGACCCGGAGCTCTACCGTTACAATGGGATTCTATTCTACGTTTTAAGCCAACCATATTAATTGCTGTTCCAGGATTTATTCCTTCACTCATTCAATATGCGAAAGAGAATACTATAGATTTTCAAGCATCTTCCATTAAAAAAATTATTTGTATTGGACAACCTATTCGAAATGAAGAATTAGAATGGAATGATTTGGGAATGGCTATTCGAAAAGAATGGGATGTAGAACTACTTTCAACTTATGCATCCACAGAAATGGGAGCTGCATTTACGGAATGTGAAATGGGTTTAGGCGGACATTTACCAAGTGAATTAGTTATTCTAGAAGTTGTTGACGAAAATGGAAAACATGTTGCAAATGGAGAAACAGGCGAAGTTGTTATTACTACTCTAGGAGTGGAAGCAATGCCATTAATCCGTTATAAAACAGGAGATGTTTGTCGCTTTTATAGCAATCCGTGTGAATGTGGGAGAAATACTCCAAGATTAGGTCCAGTTATCGGACGCAAAAATCAACTATTAAAAGTAAAAGGAACAACGATTTTCCCAACAATGATCTACAGTGTTTTAGAAAAACTAATTCCTGAAAATTCATATTATGTTGAAGTATTAAAAGGCGATTTTTTGAATGACGTCATACATATTACCATCGATGAAAAATACATTTCATTAACACATAATATCCAGGAAAAGTTACAAGGAAATTTGCGTTTTCTTCCTATCATACAATTTCATCCGTATGATAAAATGAAAGCTATCATCTTTTCAGAAGATAACCGAAAACCTATAAAATTTATAGATAAAAGAATTTAAATCAAAAACTTAGCGATTTTCAAATTGACGAACAACTTGAGCTAATGCTTTAATTGCTCTTTTGTGCTGTGTTACAAAAGGATTGGTTTTATCCCACACATAACCAGCTAATACAGAACAAATTTTCAATTTATAATCTACATTTAGATTGTCTGTAAAGAATATATCTTGTAAATCTCCAGAATACCATGCTTTCACGTATGTTCGATAAACATCTACACCATATTCAATAAACTCTTCGTATTCTTTCCAATCAACATTTTCACCATTAAAAGAACGAATTAAGCAATCTGTTGCTTTCATTGCTGAAGAAGTTGCCAAAGCAACGCCAGAAGAAAAAACTGGATCTAAAAACTCTGTACTATTTCCAATCAAAGCAAAACCATCACCTGTAGTTATATTAACAGATTGAGAATAGCCTTTATGCCAAATTGGTTGCATTAACATCTCTTGTGAGTTATAGCGTTTACCAAACTCTGATTTATGAATCAACTCACGCATATATTTTTCTTGATCTTCAGGATTATCATCAAAATGTCTTTTATTTCCAACGATTCCGACTGAACTTACTTCATTCTCTATAGGAATAGACCAAGCCCACAAATCAAGGTCAAGTACATCAAACCAGATTCGTTCACCTTCAAAATAATTTGCACGCTTTTCATCTTTGAAATGTGAGAAAACAGCATAATTAGGTAAAAATGTCTTGTTAATTTCCATTCCAAGCAAACGAGGCAATACTAATCCAAATCCACTTGCATCAAAAACAAAATCGCTCTCTATTGTATGTTCACCTTCTGTATTTTTATACGAAACATGCGCTTGGTTTCCATCATAATTAAATGCGGTAACTTCTGTTTCAAATAAGATGTTAGCTCCTTTTTCAATAACAGCATTCGCCATGGTTTGATCAAAACGAGCCCGAGCAACTTGCCACGTCCAAGGTTGTGCATTTTCAGTATATTGTTCAGCAAAGACAAAATTAATTTGCTTTTCACCTTTAATAAATCGAACGGTATATTTCTTTAAGAAATCTGCAGCATCCAATGCGTCAAATATGCCAACTTGTCTAAAATGATCTATCGATATAGGAAGTAAGCTTTCTCCTACAGATACTCTAGGAAATTTTGATTTTTCAAGAATAGTTACTTCTACTCCACTATTTAAAAGGTTCGCTGCTGCAACTAATCCTGCTGGGCCAGCTCCAATTATGGTTACTTTTTTATTCACTTGAGGTTAAGTTAAGTTCGCAACAAAGTTAAAATAAGTTTCAACTCAAATTAGAAAATCAACTTAAATTTTAATTAATCGTGACACTTGCATTTTCTTTTTTCTGGAACAGGATCATAGCCAGATTTTCCCCAAGGATGGCAGCTTAAGATACGTTTTCCTCCAAGGTAAAGCCCCCGAAAAACGCCATGAACTTTGATTGCTTCAATCGCATATACGGAACAAGTCGGCGTATAACGACAGCTATTGGGTAAAATGGGACTAATTATCCATTGATATACCTTTATCAAAAAAATAAAGGGAAATGCAACAATCGATTTAATCCATGTCAAAACTTCTAATTTTCCAATAAATTTTCCAGCGAATTGTTATATATTGCTTTCATTTCTTCAATAAAACCAAAATGTTCATCATCAACAACTAATTTTCCCTTGGTTACGTGTCCCAGAAGCGTGAAAGATGTTTTTTCATTCATCATGAATTCTATAAACGCATCTTCTTGATCTTCATTTACGGTAACTACTGCGCGCGATTGGGCTTCTCCAAACAAAAATGCATCTTCACGCACTTCAGAATCTGTTACAATGTCAAAACCAAGCTCTCTTGGCATTCCCATTTCTACCAGAGAAATATACAATCCACCATCAGAACAGTCGTGACAAGCATTGATTAATTGATTATCAATCAATCTTTTAATGGAGTTTTGTAAGGTAACTTCTTTTTCCATATCGAAATAAGGAGCTGGAGATTTATGAATATGATGGAAAGATGCCAAATATTCTGACGATGAAATATCGTCTTTACTATCTCCCAAAATAAAAATCAAATCTCCTTTTGATTTAAAATCAAGCGTCATTACTTTTGATTTGTCTGGAACAATTCCAATCATTCCAATTGTAGGCGTTGGATAAACGGGAATTTCTTTACCAGCAATGTTTGATTGATTATAAAAAGAAACATTTCCTCCAGTTACGGGCGTTTGAAATTTCAAACAAGCGGCAGACATTCCTTTAATTGCTCCAACAAATTGCCAATATGACTCAGGGTTGTATGGATTTCCAAAATTCAAACAATTGGTAATTGCACTTGGCAAACCACCTGCACAAACAATATTTCTAGCAGCTTCTGAAACAGCAATCATCGTTCCCACTTCAGGATCTGCGTGAACATAACGGGAATTACAATCTACCGTCATAGCCAATGCTTTTTCTGTTCCTTTAATATTTACAATAGCAGCATCAGAAGGACGATTCGTTGTCATATTCTTTGTTCCAACCATTGAATCGTATTGTTCATACACCCATCTTTTTGAAGCGATATTTGGGTTTTTCAAAAGATGAATAGCTACTTCTTTCAAATCTTCAGGCATTTCTACTTGATCGATATTGAATTTTTTATATTCCTTATAATATGCTGGTTCTGTATATTCTCTTTCATAAACTGGAGCTCCACCACCTAATACAAGTGATTCAGCAGGAACATCTCCAACCAATTCTCCGTGCATGTAATAGCGAACTCTTCCTGTATCTGTCACAACACCAATTTCTTCGGCATTCAAATCCCATTTATCAAAAATAGCTTTCACAACAGCTTCTTTTCCTTTTTTCACAACCACTAACATACGTTCTTGTGATTCAGAAAGAAGAATTTCATAAGGCAACATGTTCTCTTGACGCATAGGAACTTTATCTAAGAAAATTTCCATTCCTACATTTCCAGCTGCGCTCATTTCACATGTAGAGCAAGTAATTCCTGCTGCACCCATATCTTGCATTCCAACAACAGCATCTGTTTTTGCTAGTTCCATTGTTGCTTCAAGTAATAATTTTTCTTGAAAAGGATCTCCAACTTGAACAGAAGGTAAATCTTGAGCTGATTCTTCTGTAATATCTTTTGATGCAAAAGCTGCACCTGCTATTCCGTCTTTTCCAGTAGATGAACCTACAATGTAAACTGGATTTCCTGGACCTTTTGCTTTAGCCGAAATCATCGTTCCAACTTCTAAAATTCCTGCAGAGAAAGCATTTACTAAAGGATTTTGGTTAAAAGATTTATCAAAAAACACTTCGCCTCCAACAATTGGAATACCAAATGCATTTCCATAATCGCCAATACCTTTAACAACTCCTTTTACTAACCATTTCGTTCTCTCTTCATTGATATCACCAAAACGAAGTGAATTTAATTGAGCAATTGGACGTGCACCCATTGTAAAAATATCGCGATTTATACCACCAACTCCTGTTGCAGCACCTTGATATGGCTCTAAAGCAGAAGGATGATTATGCGATTCTATTTTAAAAGCACAACCTAATCCATCACCAATATCTACTAAACCTGCATTTTCTTCACCAGCTTTCACAAGCATATGAGGTCCATCTTTCGGTAATTTCTTCAACCAATGAATAGAGTTTTTGTATGAACAATGCTCAGACCACATTACTGAATAGACACTTAACTCAGTGAAGTTAGGTGTTCTTCCGAGGATTTCTTTGATCATTTCAAATTCATCCAAGCGTATTCCTAATTCAATTGCTTGGTCTTCTGTAGCTAATACTTGATATTTTGTGCTTTCCATATTCCTTTTAAATCGAGTTCAAAATTAATACTTATTCCTTAATAATTGTGTAAAGAGTTTCAACAATTCCCTAAAATTGAAAGTTTAGTTCATTTTCTCAATCAATATGTTATTTTTGAAACATATAAAAACAACGTGGAATTTATATTAACCATAGCTTTCTACCTATTTTTCATTTTTCTATTAAAAAAGTGGAAGGTATTCAATACACCATTTTTAAATGGTTGGGGATATGCAGTTGTGTTTACAATTAAAGTAATTGTCGCTATTATTTTATGGGAAGTAAAGATTGAATTCTTTGGCGATGCTTATAACTATATTAAAGAAGCTGCTACTCTCAATCAAGTTTGGGAAAAATCTCCAATAGCTTATCTAAAACTTTTAACTGGTTTTGGCGAAAATCTTCACATCATAAAAACGTACATTAACGACACAATATATTGGACGAACAGTGGCATTTACAATGATGCAAAGAATACAATTCGTTTCAATGCAATCATCAGCATATTATCTTTTGGAAAAATCTATATTCATATTTTATGGATAGCTTTTATAACACTTATCGGACTCAAATCAATTTACGATACACTTTTAAATTATACAAGTAGAAGAAGTTTATGTATGTTTTTAAGTATCGTTTTACTTCCAACGGTTACATTTTGGGGGGCTTCATTTTTAAAAGAATCATTTTTAATTTTTGGATTTGGACTTTTCTTCAAAGGATGTTTTTCAACTGAAAAACTATCCAAACGGATTGGTTTGCTTTTGATTGGATTACTATTCTTAGTCTGCATTAAACCTTATGTACTCGTATGTTTAATTCCAGCAGTATTGTTTTATATTACTTGGAAAGTTGTGAAAAAACAAAAAGGGAAATGGGCTGTTTTAGTTGTATTTTCTAGTATCCTTTTAGGAATTTCTGTTGCTAAACTAATGCATAAAAATCCAGTTACTATTTTGAGTAGAAAGCAAGCTGATTTTCTAAATGTTGGGAAAGGTGGAGTTTATTTTATGAACGACACGAGTTTCTTTTACTTTAAAACGGAAGAATTTACGCATTTTATATTTGAAAATAATTCGGGCTATCTACAAACTCCGATTGAAGGAGAAATTATTCATTTTGGAAACCATAGACATGAAAAATATATTTTTCAACCCAATCAAGAACCTTGGAATATCTATTATCTCGCTCCACAAAGCGGAAGTTATATTAACGCCACACCAATTCATGAATCTACATTGCAACTGATAAAAAATATTCCTGAAGCATTTATAAATGTAATTTTTAGACCAATTCCTTCTGATCCACCTCATATAAAGCAAAAATGGCTCATTATTTTCGAAACATGGTTCATACTAATAAGTATCTTTTGGGGAATTGCTCGGCGCCCCAATTTATCGAATGAACAAAAAAATATCATCTATAGCTTAACGGTGTTTGTTGTATTACTATCTTTGATTATTGGTTGGATAGTTCCCGTTTTGGGGGCCTTAGTCCGCTACCGAATTCCAGTAACTATTGCGCTGGTTTTCATTAGTTGGACGCTTTGGCAGCCAAGAAAAAAAATAGAAAATGAATAAAACAATCTTTATAACAGGTGCAACTGCTGGTTTTGGAAAAGCAACCGCGCAATTATTCGCAAAGAAAAAGTGGGATTTGGTTTTAACTGGTAGACGCAAAGAACGTTTAGAAGACTTAAAACAAGATTTAGAAAAAGAAGGTGTTAAAGTAACAACGCTTAATTTCGATGTGCGCGATTTCGAAGAAGCGAAAAAATCCATTGAAAGTTTACCAAAAGACATTACAGAATCTATAGCTGTATTAGTCAATAATGCAGGATTGGCAGCAGGAAAAGATTCAATTGACGAAGGGAAATTAGAAGATTGGAATACAATGATTGACACGAATATTAAAGGTCTTTTAAATGTTTCCAAACTCGTTATTCCTATTTTAAAGGAAAATAAAGTCGGACACATCATCAACATCGGTTCTATTGCAGGTAAAGATGTTTACCCAAAAGGAAATGTGTATTGTGCTACAAAATTTGCAGTAGATGCACTCACCCAATCTATGCGTATCGATTTACTTCCATATAATATTAAAGTAAGCAATGTCGCTCCTGGCGCTGCAGAAACAGAGTTTTCTAATGTTCGATTTAAAGGAGATAAACAATTAGCAGCAGATACTTACAAAGGTTATTCGCCTCTTTTAGCTCAAGATATTGCAGAAACTATTGAATTTATCGTTAATCGTCCAGCTCATGTTATGATTAATGAAATTGTTATCATGCCTTCTGCACAAGCTTCTTCTAATCATTTTTTCAAAAAATAAATTATGAAAAATTTAAGATTAATTTTCACTTCACTTATTTCATTAATGCTTTTGAGTTCTTGTTTTAAAGGACAAGAAGTAGATTTGATTATTCATAATGCTCAAATAAATAGCTTTAATATGCGTAATGACGTTTTCGAAGCAATGGCTATTAAAGACGGGAAAATAATTGAGCTCGGTTCAGAAAGAGAAATATTGAATAAGTATAGAGGACGTGAAATTGATGCAGAACAACGAGAAATCTATCCTGGTTTTTACGATGCACATACGCACATATTTAGTTACGTTGAGAAAAAATTCGTTTGCGATTTAACAGGTGCAAAATCTATGAACGAAGTACTTTCAAGATTAGAAAGATTTGTTGCTACTAAAAACCCAAAAGTACTTATCGGTAAAGGTTGGGACCAATCACTTTGGCAAGAAAGTAATTTCCCTACAAATGATAGTTTGAGTAAATTATTTCCATCTACACCTGTTTTACTTTATCGAATAGATGGTCATTCGTTGTTGGCGAATCAATTTGCACTCATAAAAGCTGGATTAACAGGAAATGAAAATGTTGCTGGAGGGCAAATTATACGAGTAGATAATACGCCAACAGGTATTTTCTTAGATAACGCAATGGATTTATTCAAAAATATCATTCCACCTACTCCTCCATCTCAATTAAAAGCTGCACTACTTGAAACCCAAGAAGAATTACTTCAATATGGAATTACGAATATTAACGAAGCAGGTATTACCATTGATCAATTAAAAATTCTACAAGAATTAGAAGAAGCTGGCAAGCTTAAAATCAATATTTATGCAATGTTATTTCCAGGCGAAAAAGAAATTGAATTTGCTCGTAAACAAGGAATTTATAAAACAGAACATCTTCACGTAGGTTCCTTTAAAGTAATTGCTGATGGAGCACTTGGATCAAGAGGAGCTTGTCTTTCTAGTCCTTACGCAGATGATTCATCAACAACAGGGTTTCTGTTGCATCCAATAAGTTATTTCAAAGAGATTGCACAAATAGCAAAAGAAACAGGTTATCAAATGAATACACATTGTATTGGAGATTCTGCAAATCACGTTTTATTACAAATCATTGCAGAGGCGACAAAAGGAACTCCAGATCATAGATGGCGCATTGAACATGCTCAAGTTGTTCGTCCTTCAGATATTGCTTTGTATAAATCTTCTGGAACAATACCTTCTGTTCAACCTACACACGCTGTTTCTGATATGCGTTTTGTTAGAGATAGATTAGGAGCAGAAAGAGAGAAATGGTCTTATGCCTACAAAAGTTTACTAAGTGCAAATGGTATGATTGCAATTGGGACAGATTTCCCCGTTGAACAAATAGATCCATTTTTAACGATAGAAGCTGCAGTTAATCGCAAAAATGCAGCTGGAAAACCAAGAAATGGCTATCTAATGGACGAAGGTTTAAGCTTCGAACAATGTCTTCGTGGAATGACTATATGGGCAGCAATCGCATGTTTTGAAGAAAACCAACAAGGATCTCTAGAGCCATACAAAGATGCCACTTTCGTGATTTTATATAATGCACTCAAAGAGAAAAATTCATTTACAAATAATTATGCAAAACAAGTATTCAATAAAGGTCTTTCAGTATATCTTTTTGAATAATTAAAAAAATAGTATGCGTTTATCCTTTATAGAAAATCAACTTTTTGAGAAACTAGACTGTACTGAAAACGAACTCGAAAAAGGCGAATACGATAATTGTACTTTCCAAAATTGCGATTTTTCAAACTCCTCGCTTTCGGGATATCAATTTTCAAATTGTGAATTTATTTCTTGTAATTTGACCTTGTGTAAAATAGCGCATACAAGTTTTAATAATGTTCATTTTAAAGATTGCAAAATGGTTGGAATTCCATTTCACAGTTGTAATGATTTCAGCTTATCTATCTCATTTGATAACTGTATCCTCAATCAATCTTCGTTCTATAAAATAAATTTAAAAAAGACTGACTTTAAAACATCTCGATTAGTTGAAGTAGACTTTTCTGAATGCGACTTATCAGAAGCTACATTCCATGAAAGTGATTTATCAGGAGCAATATTTGATAAAACTCGACTTGAGAAAGCTGATTTTCGAAATGCACTTAATTATTCGATAGATCCTGAAAAAAATAAAATCAAGAAAGCTCGATTTTCGCTTCAAGGCGTAAAAGGCCTTTTAACTAAATATGCGATAGACATTGAATAAAAAAAGGAGCGGTAACCACACCGCTCCCTCTAACTAAACAAACCAGGAAAACTAACCTAGAAAGATGGACAAGAAATTGTTCTAAATGTTGCAGGTTTTGTCTTGCAATTTAAGTTAAGTCCGAGTGAAACTTCGTGTGAACCTCCCGATTGGTTGGTTAGTTTAGACACGGTAACATCGTAACTGTAACCTATTTTAAACATTCCTGTATTAATTCCTATTGTTGAGATAAATGCATCTCTATTTCTAAACCAGAAACCTACTTGAAAAATTCCATATTTAATGTAGGTTCCAATACATAGTTCCATAAATCCTTGTTGATATTGATAAATAACACTTGGACTAATAGAAGCCGTATTGTTATATTTAGATTGTGCTCCTAATGGAATTTCAGCTCCTGCATGCGCAACAAAACGCATAGGCATTTTATCATTTCCAGTTGGACCTTGAATTAAAGATTCATCCGGACGATTT
>Ga0164242_10000712_pt1 | contig 40149 bp, 66 predicted proteins | sample OricomgcompostMG_FD_108783 | JGI IMG/M metagenome (GOLD analysis project Ga0164242, IMG submission 108783) | Miracle-Growth compost microbial communities from Emeryville, California, USA - Original compost - Miracle growth compost (MG) ... | reverse complement strand
TTTGCTTTCAATCTTTTCACCTGCAGTTGTGATGTCTTGCTCGGTCTTGTCAACCCATCCATAATTGTTCTTCAACGTAAAGATGGACATAGTAGCATTCAGGCCACCTAACATTGCTCGTTTCTCTATTTGTGCCTCACAACGTGCTAAGGCTTTTTTTATCGAGTGAGAATATTCATCTTTTTCTTTATAATCAAGCAATGTACGCCTACTTGTGTCAAGGTACACCGCAAGACCAGTAATGGTAGCAATATCATTGCCCATAATTGAATTAAAATATTCTTCTATTTTTGTTTCTAACTCTTCAGGAGACTTAAACTTCAAAGGTCTACCAACAGCATTTGCCATTACGGTTTATTCTTTCTTATCCATGTTATGTACCAAGTTATACCACTTAAGATTATAAAAGTATAGAGCCATGCGCTCCGCACGAGTACTTCCCTTGCCTTCACTTCCCTTTCAACCACTTCACATTCTTCTCAAGCATATGTTGCAGGGCTAACTGGGCAGTCTTAATGTTCTCATCATACCTATCAGTCTGCTCCCGGAACTTCTGCTGCCGGCTATCATTCTGGTGTACCACAGCCATTGCTTGCGCTTTCTCACGTAACTTTGTGAGGTTAGCCAAATCACCAATGTATTCGGAAAGTTCTTCTTGGGTATATGGTAGCTTGCCACGAAAAAGAGTTATCATCGGTATCGCTTATCCCATTCAACTTGGGGCGTATCACTAATGGTTTGGGGGATGTAGATTCGCTTCACGTTTCGTATATAGGCTCTCTGAGCTTCACTGAGTTCTTCTGGATGCTTCTGTGCCTGGCGAAGCTTTAGTGCAGTCTCACGTGGAATAGTGGCTGCTAGATGCCCATGGTATGGTGTGGAATAAACTACAAATGCCATGATTCTATCTAACCACATTGCTATAGCGTACGCAAGGAGTTGCTAAAGACTTTTAAGCGCTACCGTGGGAGGTAGTTCAACTCACGCCTGACATTCATGCGTACTACTGAAAGATATCATATAAAAAGAGAAATCCCCAGGTTTTACGCTGGGGCTTTGCAGTATTCTCTGTGGGAGCTGGCTGCTCTTGACTTTCACTATACACTTGTGATTAACTGATGTCAATACTTTGCAGTATTCGTAGTTGGAGGGTTCCACTGTCGTTAACAAAAGGACTGCCCTAGTGAACCCTGACAGCCATCTATCTTTACAATTCCTCTACGATAAACGTTAGTAAACTCTACAGACTTTATCCTTTCCCCATTAGAAGAGATAGGCCGAGGCGGCGAACTCCCCCTGAGATTCCAAACATGTAAAACTCTCAAGGCCGAAGGCCTAGTAAGGGTAAGGGTACTTATGGCAAAACAACCGAAAACAACTGATTTAGAGTACCTAATTCTATCTGTTAATAGTTTTAATGGGTCTGGTTATGCAGATATGGATAGTCCAGAATCATTCCTTGCTAGTTACGTAGACTATAAGCGTATGAAGAACAAACCTGATGCATTGCTTTTAGTTAAACGTTACCGATCAGAAATATTAGAAGTCATTGATACTCTACTATTGAATACATATGGTGCGGGTCGTAAGCCGTCTCAAGCTAATATGGATAGGTTTCAGAACTTTAGACAGAAGCCTGACCAAACAAGTCTTATTTAGACATACCGCCCCACACTATCCCGGGCAGTAATCCCATACTCACTGGCAATAGCGGCAACACGGGCTGTTCGTTTCTGTTCATAGTAGGCATGGCGTAAATTGGTACCATTCTGGGCGTCTACAATGTCAAGAGCAATACTTGTGCTCATGTCACCCAAAACACGCTTAGAAGCCTCGTACGTGGCTGAGAGAGCATGTATAGCAGCAGAGGCTAACATGTTCCCTGCTCTACTTGCTATGCTGGGTTGTTCCAGTTCCCCGTTGCGGTAGATTTCGATTGTTTGTATTTGGTTTGTCATATTTGTTTTCCTTTATTGGAATGATTACATAATAGCACGTATTGTATTTAATGTCAATACACTGTATACTCATCAATGATATATAAGGAGAATGATAGAATGGCAACATTAAATGTATCTGATGAACAAAAACAACGTGTAATTAGAGTGCGTGAGTTAGTAGCGCGGCACTTCCCTGTTAAAATTAGCCAAGCTGATGTAGTTGATATGGGCATGGCTGCACTCGAAGAGAAATATACTAATTTACACCCAATAAGTACCTCTAAACATGGAGTAAGCATAAATTAAATACAAAATGTATTGACATAGTATTTATATAGGAGTACTATTACAGCAGATTCAACCGCTAGCAGATACGAATCCGCTGGAACTGCCAACCGAATCTACCATTATCAACATAATGACTGGAACTAAAATTATGTCATTTGACCCTATTAACGAACCAACTATGACGGATGAACAGATCAAGGCAGCTAACCTTGCCCACGCACTGTTCCTAAAGGCTCGCCTGCATGATAAGCAAGCAGTCAATAACTACGTCAACTTTATAAACAATCCTAAGGGTAAGAAGTAATGAACACTTCTACCCTCCACCGCGAAGTCATAACGAACCACAACACATGGTCGCAGACCACCAAGCATGGTCGCCTGTCTGTCCGTAAGACGGCTGGAGAGTACCATGTAGCTTTTGAAGACTTTGAGATGCACAAAGTTACCACTCAAACATTTAAAACGCTCAGAGGCGCTGAAATAGCCGTAGAAGGCTGGAGGGCATCACTATGACCGCCGAACAAGTAATAGCCCAGGCTATCGCAGATGTACAATGTGTGCAAGATGCCCTAATCGAAGCAGGCCGTAAGTTAAAGGAAACCAAGTAATGAAGAACCTGCAGAAACTACCGCCTAAACAGTACCAAGACTTAAAGAAGATGCGTTCCCTGTTCCGGCGAGGTAAGATAAGCTTTAGTGAGTACCACGTGTACCTGTATCGGTACTACCGGTAACCTACCAGCCCTAGGCATGGCGGTAAAAGGCCTGTTCCAGTTAGAGCTCTTTAACATAAATAGATGATGTGAGGCTGGTAGCAAACCAAAACGAGTGTCGAATAGTGACATCAATAGTGGTTCGGCCACCTTGCTACCAGCCACATATCATCTATCAGAACAAACAGTAGAGCGCAGTAGTGCTGGTAGTAATCGTGTAACTAGGCAGGGGTGTCAGAGGCTCTTGTGGTCGTGTCGTACAGCACTGACCTAAGTCACGGGAAGCTCGAAACATGTAGTCGGTAGACAACAGCGCGTAAAGAAACCGACAGCCAATTACTACTGGCACCATGCGCTCTACTGAATAACCTGTTTGAACAGTTTAATCTCGTAACAAGTGTCAGCGAGTTGCGTCACATCAATGAGCTGGTAACGGAATTGTAGTGATATAAATACCGTGCTTGTTACGAGAACTTTAGCTGATGGTAAGCCACTGCTAGGCATATGCAGTGCCGTTACTAATATGCATTGAACGGACTAATTGCCATCAGCTATGGCTGCTCAAACAGGAACGTATGTGCTGGTGCCAGCGAAGTCTTCGGACGAGTGGCCTAGGTCGGCTAAACGCTCACCCTCCGAATCTTGGAGGTGTTTAAATTTTCGCCTAGCAGCAGCCAGCACCTACGAGCGTGACACACCTATGCGTTGCAGTAAACCTACGGGTTGTCTGGACTGGATACACCCGTGCAGGCCACGCTCGGCCAGTTGCCACCACTATGGAGCGGTGGGCGGCTGTAATAATGCCGAAATGTCATAACGCGGCTTCATAGCGGCAGCTGGGATTTGTGGGTAGAAGCGGGGGGATTGCGCATACCGGTGGCCTTATAACCCATCGGCTCTAGTGCCCCCGCTCCTATTCACAAACTGACTAATAGCAATTAAGGAGAAGAATATGAATAAGCGAATAATATTGAGCGACCGAGAATTGCGAGTAATTGGCCTAGCTTTCAAACATGTAATCAAAGACGAGAAGTATAATTTTGAAAATAGTATTGTTGGAAAGCTCGGCAAAGAGGAAATGGAGATATTACTTCAAAGACTAGGCTTAGGTGAGAAAGAAAAAGAAACTGCTGGGGAAGATACTCACCCCAACTAACCTACTTAACAAGATCGGAGAGAAGAATGACCACAACAGCAGATGACATACTCATAGAACTGTCATATGACCCGCTTTACGGAACTGATTATGATGCCATGAATCACGCCAAGCAAGCCCTCTACCAAGCCATCCTGGCATTGCCGGAGATGCAGGACGTTCCCCTACTTAACATTTCCCAAAATAAAGAAAAAGTAGTTAATCAAAACCAGCTCCGTCAGCAGCTCCGCACTGCCCTGGCTGGGTTTTTTCGGAGTACAAAATGAATAAGGTATGGGCGGTACTTTTTACCGGTGCAGCTATTGCCTGGACTACTGATTTAATACTGTACTTATTCGGTAACTATAAGCTTACAAAAATAGATGTAATTGTAGCTTTTCTCATTACTATTGGTCGATGTTTTGAGTGGGCATATGAAAGTTGGATGAAATGAACGTCGCATCTTTGGAGAACTGCAAAGAGCTGTTTGAGCTGTCGGGATGGACTGATGTTGATTTGAGCGGTTGGACTAAAGATGAATACCCGGAACATAACAAGGGAACATTTGTCAGCACTAGCCCAATATATGGTAAAAGCTTTACCTATCTTTGTCCCGCCTACGACCTCGGCTACTTGCTGCGGAAGCTGCCAAGCGGCTATCAATTGAACTTAGATACGACGATGTCCGGCAGCCGCATATACTGGTTTGAGAATTTCGCAGGCGACGGTGCCCCACAGCAGACCAGCACCCCCGAAGACGCCGCTGCCAAGCTCGCCATCGAACTATTCAAACAAAACATCTTACGGCCAGAAGGAAAGGAGTGAGGGTATGAGCAAGCTTGATGATATTTTTATTACCCCATTGGGTTTTTACGAAACTTACGACAATCACTTATCCTATGGCTTTATCGAAGATTACGATGCCACAGAAGATATAGCTAAGGCCAAACAGCAAATCAAAGACCTGATATTTGAGCTGATGGACACTAGCTTTGAGAACGGAACGGGTAAGCTGGACTACCAGAAACTCCGCCAGAAAGTTGAGGAGCTATGACCACATCTAAAGACGAACTGAAAACAGAGATTATTGATGCTCTAATGGTTCAATATCTGGACAACTTAAAGCTCGATTTAACAATTGGCGAAGCTGAACAAAAAGCCACCAAAGCACTAGATGATTATTGCCAGCAGCAGCTTCTTGCGGCGCTTGAGGGGCTGAAAGAACGTAAACAGCTTTACGGTCATCACGGCGAGGTGAATAAAGCAGTACCGATTAGCGAAATAGATGCCACCATCGAGCGGGTGAAGGGAAATCAGGTATGACCGTAGGCTTTGACTATTGGCAAGTAATTAGCCATTACCCTACTCAACTAGCAGAACTAGCTGACGCTCTATATGAAGCTGGTTGGACTATTCACGTTATTAGCGCTATTGGTAAAGGTCGTATTGGCACAATCGCTACCGACGTACATAAACACTGGCCTACTTTCCCAGATGATTTAATTCACGAGGTGATATTTGATAACCCAAAACAATCACCTGAATTGAAATTAGCTAAGTGTAAAGAGCTTGGCATACAAATGTTCTTTGACGACCGTGACGATGTGTGTCGCCTACTTAACGCTAACGGTATTGTTGCTATGCGAGTAACCCGTAAAGACAACAGTACATATGATTTAGGAGCAGAGAGAAAATGAAAACTGAACCCGACACAACTGAAAGCGAGCAGGAGCTACGCGAAGAAATAGAAAAAGCCCTCATGTCAGGTTTCTTTGACCAGAGAGCCTTTTCGAGCGGTAGACTGCCTGGAGTTGATGATAGCATGAAGATTACACCGAAGAAAATTGCAGTAGATAATCTAGTCAAACTGTTTGCCACCCATATGCAGCAGGCGACAACGGAATCACGGATAACAACCCTGACCGATGTAGACAATCTGAACTTATTGAACGATAGCGATGCGTGGCATGACTTCTATTTGCAAGAGGTAGCAAAATTAAGAAATAACCTGGCAGACCGGCCGGAAAGCGAGGCAGTATGAGCAAGTTATTTGAAAGAGAATTTGACTATACCAAAGAGCACAAGGTGTTAGACAGTGATGATACGCATATATTCTGTCCCCACTGCGGCAAGACGGTAGAAGAACGCCCTATGCCCGATTATGGCGTATTTATGGGTCCGGTATGGATTAAACAGAACTTGCCTTGCAAGCCTTACGGAGCCCAAGATGCCGAAGCCTAAACCTTCTAAAAACAGCCAGAAATTAGAACGTACTATCGGACAACCTTATAGTGGCTATAATGTGGTGAAACGTGAAGCGGGTGAACTGCAGGAAATTCTGGATGAATTTCGTTCAGAAATTAATGACCAACCTAAAATTGCCAGTGAGTGGGAGTGGGAAGGGGTATATGAACGCCACAATAAAGCCCAAGCCCTTGCCTCGGAGAAAATACAAGACCTTTTTGACAAGCGGTTCAAAACAGCTATTGGTGCAAATGAAAAAGCATTCGATAAAACTTATCGGAATACCTTTACGTCTGCCCAGACTAAAGCGAACCACGACGCCATAGTCAAGAGTCGTAATCAGTTACGCAAACAAGCCCGCCAACGCTGGCAGGAAATGAAGGAAGATAAGCAATGAACACTAGCCCCGAAGAAGCGATAACTTACGGTATTGACGACGGTTCTACCAGTGGTGACGAAACAGCGCTAACTGTTAAAAAAGGCAGCAAGGTTTGGACGTATGTCGGTGAGGAAGCCGAAACGCTCCTGGCACTACTACGAGAGGCTGAGGTGGCGGCACGAAGAAGTCAAACTGACCATTTATTTTCAGTCATACGACACTGTGGTTTTAAGATTGACCAAAAGGCTGTTATGCGACTGAGTAAACAATGGAACGCTAGCGCGGAAGCGGCCAGAAAAGCTCAGCTATCTAAACCACAAGGAGCCAACTATGAGTAAAACATTCACTTTTGGACGTATGGTCGTTGATAAACGGCATCAGTTTTTTGGTAAAGCAGACCCGGAGGTATTTGTAATTGCTGATATGTGGGCTGATGAAGCAGAGAAGTACGAAGATGGTTCACACGGCGAAGTTATGGTAGACCACTATCGAGGGCATTTCAGAATTAAGTTTGACGATTTATTCGTTGAAAAATGGTACGAACCTTTGGGTTTTGTAGACCCCAGCAGTGAAATCTCTGTGCATGACCAATGTACGGCAGCAAGAGATGAGTGGTTGTTAGCCCAACCTGACAGCTCTAGTAAGGGAGACAGCCAATGATATGGATATTTAACTGCCCAGTGCACGGGCGTATCGAGCAACCGGAGTTCATACACTGGTGCGAGGATGAAGAAGATAAGCAATGAGCGTACAAGCATACTACGAAGCGGGTAATAATGAATTAGCAATGGCAGATGCAGATATAACCGAAAGTGGGAGTACCAATCACGCAGTTTTAGCCTGCGCCTACTACCTCCGTTCAATTACTGAGATGCTCGGTACTAAATTTAGCGAGGAGGAAGACAGCCATGCCGAGTGATTTAGATACGGTACTCTACAACCACCTGCCTGACATCACAGATGTAGAGCATATCAAGTTACGGAAAGACTTGCAGCGCCTGATAGACCAGGCTGTGATTACTGAGCTGAAGAAGGTAGACCCTATTGCACCCCATGAAGTAAGTGAAATAGTAGCTGACCGCATTGAAAAGCTGGAAGCTAGGCTCAAGCATCCTGGTGGGGGTAAAGGGTGAATCGTTGGATGCATAAAGACATGGGTGACCATGTCATGGTGAAACCCATAGCAGACCTGAAGGTACATGTGCGAAGCGCAGACTGCTGGTGCCATCCCCGCATCGAAGACAAACCTGAATACAGTAAGCCAATTGTCATCCATAATTCACTGGATAAGCGGGAACTGCATGAAGGGTCTAACCGGCATAAATAATTCATAGTACAATACCAATTAAGTTCTTTAATTTTTAAACTAGTAACAGCAATCATGTATGGAGCTGCAGGTTTAACGGTCCTATGTACCCTCCACCTGAATGGTAAGACTGTACGAACACCCGGAGTTTGCATTTTTATCACGGGAGTGTATGTGATTGTTAGGCAGCTATCGTCCGTGCCCCGCCCCGGTACATACTGCCGCTGTCATGTCCATGACCGCACGCGTGGGCATGACAGCTAGCTTAAATAAGGAATGATATGCACGAACATAGATTTATGACGATTGATAGCAATGGTAATGTTGCCTGTTTTGATTGCCAGCCTGAGCTGTTTGCATGAGTTCTCTACCTGTGCCAAGTGAGTCAGAAGAAGCCCGTATGTTTGTGGCGTGGCTACGGGTAAAAGGTTATAAATTCCACCACTCGCCTAATGAGACAGGACATAGTGATGAAGCTCGGAGGCGTGCCATACGTGTGAAACGTGAAGGTACATCAGCTGGATGGCCAGATTATATTATTATCAAGAATAATAGGCTTATCGCTGTTGAATTAAAGCGAGCGAAAAAGGGTTTGTCGCATGTCAGCCCTGAGCAGCGTGAATGGCTCAAAGAGCTCGCTAGTTGTGGTGTGGAAGCAGCTATCTGCTATGGCCATATAGAAGCTGAGGAATTTGTAGAATCAGTGGCAAATTATGGTGTACACTCCCCTTCCCCGCCCAGAAATGAAGTCACCACCCCTGATGATTTACCGTTCTAGTGGACAGCAGGGCAGAGTAGTGGCATAGTAATACTATGCTTCTATTCGTCACATTCTTAATAGGTGTACTGATTGGCTGGACAATACGTTCAGTCTTTATTGACTAGGCTTGCGGAGGGCGGCGGTAAACAGTAATTGGTCGGTATGCTTCCAATAACCAGACAATACCTGTTACGAATGCCCATACTCCGAGGAATGTCGTAGATATAGATACCCAACCCATCCAGGTCATACCGACGAGGATCAACCATACTGCTAAAAGTAACTGAGATAGTGACATATGATGCCTTTCGTTAATTGGTAACGCGCAGTATACACCTAATGTGCAAGAATCGGCAGTGGCCGAGATAACTTACCATGCCAGAACACCAGTGAGGTGCCCACTTCCCAGAGTTGGTGTGCCACATCACTGACCTGCTGAACCGGCTTGCGGTTGAGGTGGGATAAGTCAATATGTAAGCCTACTTCAGACATACCTATATAGTAGGATGGTTGGGTAGAAACTACCAAGAGCATGCATTAGGTATGAACACATATTATGTTCAATGCTTGCATTGTATATGTGCGCGTATTATACTGAATACAGAAACAAACAGCGAGGAGGATATATGAGTGATAACGAAATCCATGAGAGGCTTTTGGGCCTGTTGGAGCGGAGGTGTAATGCAAGAAGTCAAAGTAAAGTTCCGAGGAGCGTTAAAAGTAACCGATTGCTTCGTCTACGAGGCCGCAAGCAAGAAACAACTATTTAATAGTCTGGAGAGCAGTATCAATGGCTAAAGAACACAATCTATTATGTGGCTGCTGGAAATGCAACAGGAATACATTATGGCTAAGAAAGCAAAAGTAAACTTCCATGTAAGTCTGTTCGACTGGCGGGTAGCTATGTCATTTGGTTTCCTATTTGGTGTTGTGATTGCTACTGCCCCTGACTACGTAGGGGCTATACTGTTACTAGGTATGATTATGTTAAGTCTAAAGATGGTAGAACGAGGCCGTATATGAATAGTAACCCAGCAGCGCCTGAGAATAACCTGCATCATACTGTTGCTTATAGAAGCAAGCAAGAGTGGTATGAGGATATGTTCGGCAAAGGCCCTGGTGACCCCGATGTACATGGGCATTACCCTGGCGAACCAGAGCAGGCAACCTGCTATATGTGCAATCCAGGGAGTTACCCACTTTTACCCACTGAACAGATATGGGATGAAGTAAATGGCTGAGTATGACTTCTATGATGGTTATACCGAGAATACTGTCGAGATATTACGCAGGCAGCAACTCTACGTTTCCATGGCGCTTGATAATGGGGATGTAGCATTTATAGAAAAACCAGGTGAAGTAACCATCAAGGTAAGACTAAAGAAGGACAAGAAATGAATAACGAGATAATCAGGCAACCGCAGGAGTTCACCATAGCCTCTTGGTCTGCCTGGAATGATAAGCAGACAGGCCAACCAGTACGGGATAACCATGGCAACGTAAAAGGCAGTGTCACATTCAACGAGTTCAAGTCAGAACCAGTTGATGCTACCTTCAAGCAACCACCAAATATAGGTGATAAGAAGTATGGACAGATAGAAAGCTACAAATCCCGCAGTGGTAGCTTACGCTTAAAGTACAAGGCAGTTTCACGACCACAGCAGAATGACTATCAAGGCACACAGAACAGTCAGCAAGGTGATATGCGTATCACGAGTAGCCCTGCTAAAGATGGTAAGAATGACCATGCAATCGCTAAATCGGTGGCTTTAAAAGCGGCAGTAGATTACTACGCACCAACTGATGTCAAAGACCGCAACCCCAATGACGTTCTGACAGTAGCTGATAAGTTCGTCGCATGGCTAGAAGACAACCCAGCGCCGGCTGAGAAACCAAGCTACGCTCCAGACCCAATGGATCGGGTGTTTGGTTCTGGCCAATACGAACAATATGAAGGTGACCCACAATCTATTCCATTTATGTATTAATATGATTAAATTAAGCATATGAAGTTCGGCGCACAAACTATAAAAGAGAAGGGCGGTCTAGAAGTCCATGCGAAGGCACAGGGCATTGACTGGTGGTTGTGGCAGAAACTCTGGGACAAGCAGGTGAGCAATGCTGAACTAGGCCGACTCGTGGCTAAAGATAAGCGACACCCATTCCAAGCCCGTACGATGAAGCGCTGGCGTGATTACTATAGGCGTGAATTAGCTGGCGAAGTATAATACCCCGTATGCCAGAGATAAAACCCATAAACATTGATGCTATTTTTGAAGCGAACGCTGGTCATAAGATGGTCAAGAAAGCATACGTGAGTCCTGGTTCGGATAAAAAGTCTAAGGTAATTGACGAAAATGCTATACTGAACTCATGGAACGAAAACGAACATTCTCAATCGTAATAGCTATCCTTATTGTCATCGGTATCTCGTGCATTGCGGCAGTAACTTACTCGCACCGTAAAGCACCTGCGAAGCCTACCAACTACCAGTCGCTGTATAAGGCTACTCAGAAGCAAGTACAAACCTTGCAGACCAGCAATGATACTCTCAATGCCCAAGTGACAGAACTTACGACCGAGAAAGCTGCCCTCTGTACCCAACTAACCACCGCCAAGCAGACCAACGCGCTCTGCACAGAATAATATGCATTGGCTTATCCACCAACTATGGCTCACTGCAGCTGAGATTAAAGACCAGATAACTATTCCGCACACTATCACTGGCCTTGTTGCGTATTCCATCCTCCATAGTTTCTACTGGTTCATAATGCGTGAGGAACATGCCTTACTACACAAGGTCACAACCAACCGGGATAGGTACCGGCTCCTGCATGTAAAAAGCGGCCACAAAGGCCGCTATTACCACTGCAAGGAGTGTGTTGCTATACAAGCTCCGCGCTTGTCGCAGTATCCGCTGGAGTCTCAACTGTAGGCGTTGTTGCTATTTTCTGAGCGTTCAGCCAAGTCAGGAATGGCACCAGGTATTTATTGTAAAGCGGGTTGAGTGCCAAGTAGTGCCAGAACTGGCTCGCAAACCAGACAAGTAGATAGGTTGTACCGACGTTGTCATTACTGCCGGTAACCGCATAGTTAGCGAGCGCTGCTAGAAGTGCGCCTACGTGACTGGTGAGGAATGACTTGAGTGCACCCTGTACCTTAGCGGTGTGCAGGAATGTCTGTACGGCTGCCCAGACACCTGCTGAACCTCCGAAGAGTGCTAATAACGCATCCTTATGAACTGCGAGATAGTGCCAGATTAATGTTAGTAAATGCATTGCTGCTCCTTTTATTTTTTAGTTTTTTTCTTAAATATACCGTCTATGGTCTGTACAGCTTTATCATATAGGTATTCACCGTAGTAACGCAAGCGGTCTTTCAGTGGGTCAACTTCAATCAGGAAAGGCCCGAGGCTTGCATCTGGCATGGCGTGGGTAATCGGTATGCCGTAGAAGTAGTAGGGAAGACCTGGTGCTGGTTGTGGGTCATCTGCAACACGTACAAGCGCCCATGGCTTCCCACCTTGCATGAAGGTGCCATAGATATGAATGACATTTGGTTTACCGGTCTTACGCACCTTATTGACCGTGATGTTATCGCCAGGCCCTAAGCGGTCAGTGAGGAGGAATGTCTGTACTACTTGGCATGATATCGGTGAGCCGTCTGGGAAGAATGGTCGGAAGCTTGCCCGTACGTCTGCGGCTGTTTCTGCCGGTGGTGTAGCCTCAGCTTGTTCCTCAGGAACGGTCGGTGTTGGTACCGGAACATTTAATGGCTTCTTATTAAGTGTAGTGTTAATCCACATGCCCTGATCGGTGGTATTGCTGATCGACAAATCCCAGTAGTTGTTATTAGTACCCTGTTTGTTCCAGACGTAGTAAGTGCCTGGCGCTATTGTCCCTACCTGATTTTTGGACTGGGCGGTATCATCAGCGGATGCATAGTAGGGAAGTGTCGTGAATACTTCATATTGCTCTGCCTTTTTGATTGGAACAGGGGCTGCAGGTGGTACGTATGGTGTAGGTGGTGGGGTATAGGGGTCACAGTCTAGTACGTTCCAGGCATCGACATTGTTAGGTTCACGGTAGTACTGGCCGCCTGTGACATGTTGCAGCTTCTCAACAATAGTCAGGATAGTCCCTTCACTAACTGTCTTTATGGGATTAGCTTCCATGGCATTAAAAGTGCCATAGTTCATACCCCACATCGTGGTCGGTTGTTTGTTCGTTTTTACCTGTATAACAGGGTTATATGTCTCAATAACCGTATAAACTGGTGGGGGTGGCGTAGCAACTGGTACTGACCATGAAAATCGAAGCACACCAAGCAGTCCACGCATCTGTGCCCACGTACGGGATACTTTTACAACACCTTCAGTAGTGTTGTTATGTTCATTCTCACCTACAAAGGTACAGCCATTACCATCAGTAGAAAGTACGACCTCTACATGCCCGTTACCTGCACCCCAAGCAGTTCCATATACCGCAATGTCACCTGGCTGCGGAACTAGTGAATTACTATCTGGAATCTTTGTAAAGCGGCTGTTAGCAATATTCCATATGTCGGCTGCAGATGGAACGCTATATCCGTCATTATAGGGACTATCTCCTGTTACGTACTGATAATAGAAGTTGAAGAAATCAACGCACTGTTGACCATATAGGTGGTCATAATCGAGATGCTGGCCAACTTGATAATTGAGCCAGTTAACCGCATCTGTTTGTGTTACGCTCATATATTTCCTTAAATAAAAAAGCCCCAGTAGGGCTTATTCCTACTGCAATGATATATGCTTGTGTTTTGTATTGCAAGCTGGTACATTAACCATTGTGATGACCGCTGAGATTCTCGAATGTAATAATGCCGTTACCAAGGCTCAGCGGTCTGGTAGCGGCTTTTTTGGATTGGAGGAATAAATAATGGAACCATTTAACGATAAGATTAAAGTTAAAATCGAAACCAAGAGATTCGGAGGGTCCGCAAGTGGTAGAGTAAGCGGAGTTGTGACGAAGGTGCCAGATGATATGATTTACTTCGGTTTTCACTCATTCTTAGCAGATAATACTATCGGTAACCTCGATGTACTTCAGAAAGTACAACAATTTTATAAGAAATTAGAGGGAAAGATTGTGTTCTGGGAGGCATTACAAGACAGAGGACGTATGTTCAAAGAAGGTGATGAGGAATTTGTTTTGTTGAATATGTCAGACATCATCGGTTGGACAGACGATCTAGACGCAGATATTCAGATAATTGATCAAACAGGCAGCGCAGGTGCCTTTAACTTGGAGTAATCTATGGCAGAAAAAAAAGAAGGTAGATTAGTAATACCGGAAGATGAACTACGTGCTCGGGTCATGCAAGGTGCTAAAAAGGCATATGATGCAGTATCAGTCACATATGGCCCGAAAGGTAAGAACGTCATCGTAGAAAGAGGCTTTGGCCGTCCTACTTATACTCGTGACGGTGTGACTATTGTAGAACAGGTATTCAGTTCAGACCGAGTAGAAAACATTGGTATGCAAGCTCTCGCAGAAGCATCGCGAGCAGCAAATAATATCAGTGGTGATGGGTCAACCGTTACCTCCGTACTGACATACCACCTGCTTGAGAATGGTGTAAAAGCGATTGCTGCTGGGCATCACCCCATGGATGTCAGCGATATAATTATTAAAGATAGCCATGTACTATTAGAGGCACTAAAATCAGAAGTCATCCCTGTCAAAGATGAAAATCTAAAGGACGTTGCAACCGTATCAGCTGGTGACGCACTGATTGGTCAGCTGATTGCTGACGCCATCCTCTATGTCGGCCCAGATGGCGGCATCCTTACTGAGAAAGCACCAATCGCTGAAATTGAACGGGAGTATGTCGATGGCTACTACTTACAGTCTGGCTTTACTGCACTTCAGGCCGGTAAGAAAGAGTTAATAGACCCATTCATTATCGTGTCAGCTAAGCGGCTTACCTCCAGTGCGGATGCCATTGAGCTCCTGAATAAGACCGTAGAAGCTAAGTTCGTCAAACAAGGTCAGATACCACGTATTGTCTTTATCGGGAACATTGAAGACCAGGCCTATACCACTATTGTGAATACCGTCAATGCTGGACAGATAGATGCAGTCATCATTAAGACCCCACCTATGTATGGTGAACTCGGCAAATACCTCCTCGACGATATCGCCCTATATACTGGCTGTGACCTGATTACTGAGACTACCAGCTTGAAGCAATTTAACGCCAACTACATTGGTACCGTAGATAAAGTCGTCGCTAGTAAGTCAGATGCTACCCTATTTGGTGACAATAAGAGCGAAGCTGTTATTACCCGTATCACCGAAATTAAAGACCAACTAGCTGCTGAGGAAACACCAGCAATTGCCGAGAAACTACGTGACAGAGTAGCGAAGTTAGAAGGTAAGATTGCAATCTTTAAGATTGGTGGTGCGACTGATTCTACGAGAGAAGAGACTGAATTCCGTATTGAAGACGCTATCAACTCTACACGACATGCGTATGCTGAAGGTATTGTGCCTGGTGGGGGCGTGACACTGCTAGAGCTTAGTAAACTTGCAGATAATAAGGAATTAAAACTTACTGCTGTTGAAGAAAATATGCTAGAACATGCAATGGAAGAGGGATTAAGTAAGTCATTTAAATCAGAGGGAAAACTTATAAATGTACCGGCAATTACTAACATAACTTGCAATGCTCTTCGTTCGACTTTCAAGAAATTACTTAGCAATGCATATCCTAATAAAGCAGAGTTGCTATTAGATAAAGCATTAAATGCCAGGAAAGGCCACGGTTACAATCTTAAAGAATCAGCTGAGCTAGTAGATGTCCTAAAGGCTGGCATAGCAGACCCATATGTCGTCGTACGTGAAGCAATTACGCATGCTACTGGTATGGCTGCTGAGACGATTAAAACTGGTTTAGCCTTAGTCTTTGAAGACATGGAGAAATAATGCTCTACTGGCTCATCCCCGTATGGGCTATCTCACTTATAGGAGCCTTTAGTCTTGGGTACTTTGTTCGTGGCATCATGAAGAAGCTTGCGGAATTAGAACAAGCGGTACACAATAAAGTAGATATACCTGTAGAGGAAGAGCCAAAGAGTATGCTCATAGACCCGCTAGACCCCATACAGGAAGCCATATATGAAAGGGAAAAGTTAATGAAGAAGTTGAACCCACCATCATGAGTAAGAATATCGCCAGAATCGTTAATGGCAGGATTGTCTATATTGATGAACATGCTCCAACGCTCCATCCTAATGAAACAGCTGCTAGAGCGAGCCGAGAAGACCAAAGGGTACGTTATAGAGCTGAGATGCTGCAACCGAACCAAGTAGACTACTATAAGGTCTATCCAGAGCAAGCACAGAATCTGTCACCCGAACTTAGACGAATGCTTAGTTGACATATCTGTTACTACGTGCTAGTATTTATATGTAACACGATTCATTCGTGGGTTGTCTAGACAAGAAAAACATACCTGGTTAATCCAGGTTTTTTCTTTTTCTGGTAAAATTAAGAAAGCACCCCCCTATCCCGTAAGAACAAGAAAGGAACAGTAGTGCGGACAGAGGTAGTAGGCAGTTCAGCAAAGAAGGATATAAGCGCATTCATTGGCGAAGATGGGAATATACATATAACCATTCATACCAGTAACGGGGGTATAGCACTTCTCCTAGTTACTAAGAACGATTTCCAGCCCTACCGTCTATATCGGAAAGATGACCACTTCGAGGCTATCAGTCTTCTTGATACGGCAGTAGTCCAGCACAATCCTCGCACATGATATTTGAACCAACTACTTCTCCAGTAAGTGGATTTATAACTGAGTATTTTCTCAGTTCTTTCTCTTCCTTACAGTACAGACATTTACCAATATCCATATCTATATGGTATAATAACATTGTCTAGACAGTTCGAAGAGCAGGGCTTTTTTATACCCTTTGGAAGCAGTCATCGCTCCTAGTTGGGTATTCCCCTGCTTTGAAAGGTCTAGACAGCCAGCGATGGCTGCTTTCTTATTTATGGAGAAATAAATGACCCGACTATCTGAAACAATCCTTCTGCCCGTTATAGCCGTATTACTGCTACTGTGTGGCATTGCTACGAGAGTAGCAGTTCACTACCACACCTTGTATGACAACAAGCCCCAGCAAGTTAAGATTGAACGGCACACATCAGTTATCAACCACTACCCGGAATTTAACCCGAACCGTTCAAGTGCCTATACCTGTATACCCCAGAAGGTAAAGAATAGTGTTGGCATGGTCTGTAACAGCCCTGATGACGATGTCACCATTAACTGCACTGAGGCTGCCTCAGGGCCACTTGAGTACTTCTGCTAGAAGCAGTTCTGTACTATACTGCTTATGCGATAAGCCGCCCAGTGGGCGGTTTTTTGTTTACGGACAAGTCGCTGTAGGCTTAACGAAAAAAAGCCTACATACAAAATAAAAAAGCCCTCCGAAAACCAGGGCTCCTTATACCCCCAATTATACGGAGGCTTATTAAGAGTGTCAAAAAATAAAGTACATAGAACCCTTGTTCTACCTCTGTTAATTTGTTACAATATAAGGTGAATAAATACACCTTCAAGCAGTTCAGAAAAGCTTACCCCAACGATGATGCTTGCTTGCGTGAAATCCTCCTCGCCCGCTACCAATCTACCTGCCCCGACTGTGGCTCAGTGGGTGTTAAGTTCTACAAGATCACCAACCGTAAGGCATATGTCTGCAGTGCCTGTGGGGAGCACATCTACCCACTAGCAGATACCATCTTCCATAAGTCGAGTACCAGCATATGGTATTGGTTCTATGCCATGTATATCTTCTCCGTCTCGAAGAACGGTGTAGCTGCCAAAGAACTGGAACGACACTTAGGTGTTACCTATAAGACTGCCTGGCGGATGGCTAATCGGATACGGTCTCTCATGTACCAGGATACCCATATGTTCAGTGGCACCGTAGAAGCAGATGCTGCCTATGTAGGTGGTCGCCGTTCCCCGAAGAAACGCTACAGTAACAAAGTCATGGTAACCGGTGCGGTAGAGCGTGGTGGGGCGGCCATGGTAAAGGTCATGCGGCAGCCTAACCGGCAGTTCATAACGGATTTCTTTGCCCAGCGGGTAGCTGTCGGAACCGACATTGTAACAGACGAGAGTAATGTCTATAGCCACCTGGCAGCTCGCTTTGACCATAAGACCGTGCGTCACTTCCCGATGACCTACCACGCTGGAGAAGTCCATACGAATACCATAGAGGGTATCTGGTCACTCCTAAAGAACTCCATGACCGGTACGTACCATACGGTCAGCCAGAAGTATCTGCAGCACTATGTCGATGAGTTCGTCTTCCACTACAACCGCAACAGTAGTGTGGTCTTCCAGGACTTGATTGCTCGAGCCTGTGATGTGGCTCCAGAGGGGCTCGCTACGCTCGTACGGGGCATCTACCTGGTCTACCGGACACCGGATGAGGAAATACTAAGCTACGACTGGCCGGCTAGCCTACAGGCATTATTGCCATGGCTGCTCGTCCGTGAGAAGCCGAGGCCCGTGACATGGCTGGATGATGTGTTGAGGGCGTAATTAGACATTTCTAAAGATTTGATGATTTTAATTGTAATAACTGTTGTGTCGTAGATTGCTGATTGTTATCGATGGCATCACGAAGGCTTCTATAATCTTGATCCTCTTGTTGATTGTACTTATCTAGATTGTCGCTAAACGACGCGTTAAAAATAATCACCTCTACTGCGACACTAGCAACAATTAGCACGACAGCTAGAAGGACACCTATAAAAATATTTCTCTGCTCACTATGACGCTTGTCTACTTCTTTATCCAGGCGTGCCGTCAGGGCATTAACTTTATCCTCAAGGTCATCTGCGCCTGCCTCAGCGGTAGTAATGATTATGCCTTGAGGCTGATTGACTATAGGGGCCCTTGGTGCGGATGACGTAACTATAGCGTCAGATTTCTTTTTGCGCTTAGTTGCGCCCTTGGTTTGCTTACTGTTGTCCATCAGGCAAGTAGAATCCTCGCAAGATATAAGCCCCATCCACAGAATTAGCTACCGCTAGATCCGTACCTTTGCGCTTAATAATATCAATACCAGCCATAAATTGTCCTGGGTTAATAATACTCCCGGTCGGAAAACGCGCACCATTGACAATCAAGTCATGATCAAGGCGTATAGAACCATCTACCGAGGGTGAAAATACAGTCCAGAATGAAAGTCTATTAAGGGGCTCGTTTGGCATCAGAAATCCATCCTAAGTTGAAAATGCATATGCATATTATAACACATAATTTTTTATTTTAAAAGTTTCGCTTGGTCTCATCGCTACTCCTTCCATTAGTCTCTGTTAACAATCATACCATAAGCAATCTAAACGTATGTAAATGTATACCTTCAAAAGTATTGATCCTTGTTGCCGCAATACACTCCTCATCCATACCACACCCCCTCCCCTTTTTCCACTTGCCATAAGGGTACATTCGGGAAGCAGCAGCATGATGGATATATAATATAATCTATTGGGTTTGGTTAACAGCAGATAAGACAAATATGGTGTAATTAATGGTAAGAGGCAGCGCAGTTACAGTAGAACTAGTAGAGTTCTGAAATGTAGCTCCTAAATACAAATTAGTGGAATCTACAGACCAGAAAAAGTTAAAGAATGCATCCCCAGAGGCACCCGATATCTGTGTAATAGCCGATCCAGAAGTGACAAATGTAGGTAATGATATGGGAAAACCTGCTGGGGCCGTTACATATGTAACACCCGAGAAAGCAAATGGGGTAAAACAGTTAACATTTGGAACAAACCCTGCGTTATGAGCAATAGTAGTATAACTACCTCCATTAAGAGTATCAGCTGGTACTGCCCCAAAAGAAGGAAAAGTATAACTTGATTGCTTTAAGACTGTAAAACTTGATGTACTACTGAATACTAATTGGTTGGCTTGTGCTGTCGCAACTTCAACTCCAGATTGTGCAACCTTAAGAGCAATTGAACCATCTGGAAACTGCCCAAATTGAGCTAGTCCAACATTATTCTTATCGACAACTCTAAAATTAAAGTCATTATTTTTATCTTTACCAATATTAATAACAGGGGTACTATTATTTTCTACAGTGATAATTTCATTTGTTCCATCAAGGATGATACCCGTACCCAATGTAATACTATTCTTGCTACCATCAATCTTCGTATTACCATATCCGACTATTTGCGTACCCCTGGTACTACCCGTACTCATCTGCCGGGGTAATGTGCGCGAAAGATTACTATCCGTTGAAAAAGAATCACCGCCAATACCCGGTGTCGTGACTTTATAGTTCTGTGTACCAGTAAATTTGTAAGGTGTGCTCATATCGGTAATTCGTTATTTAATGTATCAAATGGCACGCTAACAGCCACTACTACAGGAGTGTCAGTAACTGTACTGTCATTATATATTTCAACCCCGACCTGTATCTCGTAAAAACGAGCCTCTTCTACGGATGGGTCACCAATATCAAGTCGGGCATATCCTGATTCGTTTTCTACTGGCCAAAGATTAGCATTACTGTAATACGGTGAATATACCCAATCTCCTCTATCGAGTGAGTACTTGAGGCGTATCTGGGTACCATCCTGAATAGGTAGCCAGTGGGCATCAACATAGGAAGCAAGTTTTTGCTTAGATGGGTATCCATTATCTTCAATAAGTGATTCCCAACTTGCAAAATTTGCTGGGTTAGAACTGGCATCAACGATATCTACCCCATACTTGCCGCTTGCTGACCAGGATATATGCAGTATGTTACCGAAGTTCTTAACCATACCAATCGTAAGATTGTTCGTACCATCATTAAGCTGCAAGCCGTTACTCAATACATATGAGTATCCAAACGAGTAATTCTGGGTGGTATCTGTCTGACCCCACGTATATACACCATATGGAATTGACTGGTTAGCGGTAGTACTCGGGTAACCTAAGAGGTGAATACCGTAGCGTACAGTACCCATATTTGGGAAAACATGGCTGACTTGGTTACTCTCCACAAACTGGTCTTCGGTACCAGGCAAGCGGCGTATCTTCTGAGGAGTGGCTGCAACAGAGGTAATAGTGTACCAGTTACCGCCAGCTACGAAATAAATGGCATTCTCGTAAGTATGTAAGCTTTCAGGATAGCCCTCAGGAATAGGGGTAAAGTAGTTATAGGTTGAACTTAGTCCATCCCAGTAAAACAATATACCCTGCTGAGCAGAATTGTTACCTGTTACTGTAAGTTGCGCAGCGATGACAAGGTATTCGTTGAATACTGCTACTCCGCAACCTTCATAACCTGGAGGAAACGTTAGCGCTTCACGTGCCCACTCTGAGTTATCAGGAGTTGGGTCACCCAGTGGTTCCCAAACACTTAGATACCGACCATTGGTTATACACTCAAACTGCTGGAAGGTCATTTGAACATGGATACCATTCTTTGTATTGATAAGCCGGCTGGCATAGAGGTTCATATCAGCCGTAGAAAGATCATTTGTAGTCGTAGAACTAATGGTACCATCGGCAACCGTACTTGTAAGATGAAAATGGTACGTCTGCGCATTACTACCTGTCGTTTCTGAAGCTGGATTGTAGGTAGCGCTGTTAATCTGAATAGGCGTAGAGAAAACAAATTCATTGAACTGGCCATTTACCAGATTAGCATTACTGATAGTCACGCTTCCCAGCTTATTATTGAAGCCATCGTGCACCACCAGCGTCCAGTTACCCGTCCCTTTACTGACTATATTAACACCTATGCTATAGATAGGAGTAACATCAGTTTGGAAGAATCGTTCTTGAGTAGTAATGCCTTCGCTATATGAAGTTAGAATGGCCGTAGTGGAAGTGCTACCACTCTGATTTGAATTAACATTGAACCCAGTAGTATCAGAGTTATCATAGGTTGATTGTGACGGGCCATAATACTTGACTTGTAGCGTAGGATTAGTCGAAACCGTAGCTATCTGAGTTACCGAATCTGTACCAGGTATATAGATAGCATCCTGATCCTGCCGCCAGTTTATCCCAAATGTACCAGCTGACCCTATATTGCCAAATAAACTCCATACGCCCGTAGGACTCACCCGATATACATTCCCTGCTGACCCAATAGCCCAGATAGTCCCATCTGCTGTCATAACTTCATTCTGCACGAGGTCGGTTACGACATTATTATCAGCTCGCCGAGTGGCGGGTAGAACACTGAACTGACTCGGGGAGGTACGAAAATCAAGACTTTGGCTATCAGCAAATGAGTTAGCTATACCCGTTTTCTTGTCAGTTGACTGACCACCTGAAAAGTTACTGTATACCCATGCATTAATCGTTGTCTTTGTCATATTACGGTCCGCTTGTAGGTGGTAATGGTGTTAGGAACCAAGCATTTAGCTCCCCACCATCTGAGAAAATCACATTGCCCTCAGTGCTGAGACTGTATGCCTGAACAGCATCATTAATGCCTTGTTGATAGAGCGCTAGGTGTTGCTGAGCGCGTGTTTCATTACCTTTGCCAGAAAAGAAGAGGTTAAGCGCATAGTGAATTGGTACATCTTGATACTCATTTGGGATGATGCTGAGTTGTCCAATCCTAAAACTAAGCCCAGATCCGCTATTACCTACAAAAGCACTCTTTAGGGTAAGTGTTGAGCTATTTGGGACATCAACTATCTCATACCAGGTAAGGTTTGTTACTCCTTGCAGCTGGAACCACAATCCTGTCAGCTGATTCGTGAAGGTTGAGCCTGTAGAAGTTATAGTCGTCAATCCATTCGTAACCGTACAAGTCTGCGCAGGACTTAAAGAGCTTGATATAACATCCTCAACACTCAAATCGAAGTCTTGTGGCTGGTAGTAAAAGCGTAGGCCATTCTCTACATTTTGGCTTGGCGTTGGCCAGAGCTGTAATTCATCATCTCCGAGCATAAAATAATAAGCCGGCCAGTTTGAGTCGTATGGGTATGCAGTAATCTGTCGCCACTCGAACTCACTTCGGACTTCTTTAATTGGAATCTTGTACGTATCTGATACCGAAGCAGTCATTCCCAGCACCCGCACGCAATCTATTGGTGTCTGGTAAATACCTTGTCCCTCTACAAGGTCTGCAAACTGCTGCTTACGGCTAAAATATCTACCAAATTTTGCATTAAACATATGGTAGGCTGTATTCATATCTTGCTGGAGTTGTACCTTAGTAGCAGCGGAGGTATCTCGACTAAGTCGTACTGCCTTTGTCTCCATATCAGTCCAGGTAAGTGCCATTACGCTGCCTCATAAGTTGCTGTCATTCGGAAGAAACTTGTGGAATTCCAAGCTTCTGGTGCAGCAGATCCTAAAACATTACTATTCGTACCTGTACTGTACCACATTTGAAAAGTGGTAGTACTCATGAGGTTGATTGGCCCGAAGTAGTCACCCGTACCGGGTTTTTCATATGATCCAATACCCATTGCATAAGTTGCAGTATAGTTTGCTGCGGCCGTCACAGGAAGTGTAAATGTCCAAGCTCCCGTACCAAAAGTAGTTGTAGATCCTGCAAGGATATCAAGCCTGAATTGAACAGTTTTTCCTGTCTGTAGATAGCGGCCGATAATAGTCCCATTACCAATTGCTGGGTTTCCACTTGCTCCAGTCCAGGTTGGAGTCCAGGACTGCCAAGCCCAAGAAGAACCTGTACCAGCCAGTAGTTTTGCCGGAGTAACTGCTCCATCAGTAATGCTAGAAGTTACTACCGTATTTGTTCCTAATGTCCCTGAAGTTATAGGAACACCATAAATTGTTCCACTATTAGGAGTGCTATGTCCCGATATGGTATCAACAGTAATTGTAGAATTATCTATTGTACCTCCAGATATACTGGGGCTCGTTAATGTTTTATTAGTAAGCGTCTGCGTACCGGTTGTAGTTACTACGGTACTCGGAAAGGTTGGTGTACCACCTAAGGTATACGTTCCAGTAATGGTACCAGATAGAACTGGGCTAGATATACTTGGCCCAGTAAGCGTCTTATTGGTAAGCGTTTGGCTAGAACTTGTGTCAACAGGTGTACCAGTAGTACCCATAATTGTGTTGCGGCTAATACTGACATAACTATTAGTGCTATTTTGCCACATAAGAAACTTATCCTGAACAGGGTCAATACTTCCTGCGGCAGTATATTGGGGAATGGTCATGTTGCTCATATTGAATTATCCTCTGTCCAAACAGTTGCAGGTATTAATGGCATTACCAGCCCGGTATCCACCACGAAGTTACTCTGCGGGTCAATCAAAAGATTGCCCAGCGGGTCTGCAATATTCGCAGCCGTATAACTCTCCGATTCGTTATTACCGGAAGTAGTACGCCAAATCGTAACTGGTGGATTACCTGTAGTGGCCATTACTTACTCGGTTTACCCTTTGCTGACATGTTTGCCATCTTCTTAGACCCGTACTTGCGCCGGCCAATATAGGCTGCTAAAGCCGGGCTTTTGCCTTGGTTCACCAATTGCTGGAAACGACCGCCTCCGCCGAGATTATTAGACTCTCCATCAGTCGTACCAGTTTTCTTAATAGGTGTTGTTGCCATACGTATTACTCCTTTGTAATCGTTTTATATCTTCATGCATGGCATCATGTTTAGCATGAAGTTTCTTGAAATGAAACCGCCCATACAGATATGCCGGTACAGTCCATATTGCGGATGCAATCAAGTTACCCCATATACTGCCTGAATACCATGAAAAGAAGTAGTGAATCATTGAGTTGCTCCTTGGGCCGCGATTTGCTGAGCGTTCTGCAGTAGTGACTGCAGCTGAGAAATCTTCTCTTGCGCTGTTTTGGCCGTATCGGTTGTCTTCGGTATGAGGTTAGCAATAAGCCGTTGGTCTTGGTCGCTAATGGTACCAGTGTTACCAAGTGCCTTGTATATCTGTGCGCCAAGTGCGGTAGCAGTATCATTGTAGGTTGCTACATTACTATTCAATCCTAATTTTGCTTCCAAATTACCAAATGCACCACTAACTTTACCCTTTCCACCTCCGGCGGCATTAAATGCAGACTCGATACTATTCAGCGCATTCTGTGATTGTTCAGCAGTCTGTTCATTCTTCAATGCAGTTGCATTCTGACTCGCTGAGTTCAAATCAGTTCCAACTATCTTGTAGAGGGACATATAGGTAGCCGCGTTAGTAGGATCGGCTGCAATTAATGCTAGCAGGGTATTCTTATCAAAGCCAGTTGTATCACTGGCTGGCTCACTGGAAGAATTACTAATAGCTGTATCAGGAGTAAGGTCAGTCTGCAGTTTTTGGAGTTGGTCAGTAGACAATGCACCTTCGTCCTGCTGGCTGCTGCCATTATTTGGTATCAGACCAGTAGAGCCAACAGTTGCCTCTCTTGTAGCACCGGCAGTAAGTGGGGTGCCACGAAGTCGAGATAGTACGTTACTTGCTGCACTTTGTGTTACCTGTGCCGGAGCAGATGCATTTGGCAAATTATCAAGTTTATTACCTATATTAGATAAAATCTTGCCACCTGCAGGGCTCACTACTTTGCTTGCGCCAGTTTTAAGTGTGTTAAATAACCCACCACCAGAATTCTGACCTTTATTGGCAAAGTCGCGAATGTTACTTTTGTCCACAAGCTGTTTCGCATTCACAAATGGGGATGATATCGCCCTATAAGACTGAAAATCAGGAGCCGTTTGAAATGCTTGGGCTACTTTAGCCAATTTTGCATTTCCACTCTGTTGGGCTATATCGTTAAGTGAGCTAGCGGCCATATCCTTGGCTGCAGTAAGTGCATCTTCACCACCGGGGGCATTGTAGATACGGCTTTTGATAAAATCAGCCATTTTAAGTTCGGTATCACCTTTAGCATTCTTAGTAACATCGCTGGTTGCTTGATTCTCATAACCAGATTTCTCAAGCTTACGAGCAACATCCATAGCGGCCTTTGCGTTTGTGCCTGAACCACCTATATTAGCCGATATTTTTCCATTTTGACCAATAAAATTTTCATCTGTATCTGGATTTAATGCTCCGTGGTATTGTTGTACTAAATCATTAAGATTCTTCTTTTGAGAAGGGGATAAATCATTGCCACTCAAGAATTCTGGATCTTGTAACTCTTGACGCATTTTTGTACCAAAATCACTAAAATTGACCTTACCCATGCCTTCTAATGCAGAATCAAGAGCCTCCGTAGATTTACCGTCACTACCAGTAATGATAGGATGTAATAGCGCTGCCTGATGAGGTGTCAATCCATAATCTTTCTGTAGGGTTGCGACCGTCTGAGGTCCTTTAAACTTTATAGCGGATGCTTCATCTATGTTGAGTTTATTAGCTAGAAGGTCAGTGCCATATTTTCTAGCCTGTGCGCCCGCAGAAGCTAACGGATTCCGAAGCCCATTAGCTTGTTTTGCGGCAGTAACCGCATTGGCATCGGAAGAACCGTTTAATGGCTTACCTTCAAATATTTTGCTTAGGATACCATTGGTAGCTCCTCCAGTAACAGCCCCAAGACTAGCACCCTTAACGATACTTTGGTCATTAGCGGCAGCGTTTCCAGCACCGGCAGCCGCACCAACTTTAGCACCCTGAAGCACTTTGGCGCCTAGTCCCACTTTTGCTTCTGGAGCAATCGTAGTTGCAGCTAGCCCAACCGTATTTCCCGCAAGGCGCTTAAATGCCTCACCTGGTGTTGCACCGATAGTCTTTGATTGGGCATTTTCTGCATTCTTCATAGCCGTCTTATTACCCGTTAAAGTGGCAGCAACTTCTTTCGTAGGATTAATGATATCAGTATTGAGGAAATATGCAGCCGGAGATACCACTGCATGTAAAAATCCCCCTAAGCCACCGCTAGATTTCTTTGGTGTAGTCTGAGTCGCTACTTGGGGTCTCGAAGCCGAAGCACTTTTCCAGACATTATTGAGCGTACTCTGATCAAACATTAGAATGTTGCCCCATTGAAGTTAGCTAAATACTGCTTAAACTCTGGTTGGCTATTGATTAACTGTAACTTCGCTTGGTCATAGGTGTTGCCATAGCTAGCAGATTTCTGAATAGCCGATAAGGTATTACGAATAGTAGATGCATTATTCGTAGCAAGTAGTTGTTTCAAGGCATTTGCTGCATCATTAAGTGATTTTCCGCCCGTAAGCGTTGCGGCAGACTTATTAGTACTGGCAGTGGGTGAGCCAGTTCCTGAGGAAGTACTACCTCCACCCAGAAGCGCAGATAGAACCGACCCTAATCCTGAACTGCTAGAGCTACTCTGGTTTGCTTCTCGTTCCTGTTCAGCTAACTGTTGCTGTTGGTACGCTTGCTGAGCTGCTGCTTGTTCCGCCTGATACAAGTTGTTATAGACATTCTGCATATAACTCAGCTTATCCTGTTGTCCCTGATAAATGCCACTAGCAGCTGTTTGGGCATTCTGTTCAGCTGTTTGCAGATCTTGATTTGCCTGATTATACTGATTAGTCTGATTCGTAAGCGTTGTATTAAGCGGCGCAGATTCATTATCTACTTGCTTAGCTGCTTGAGCAGCAGTTACAAGTGAGTTGCCAGTACGCCCCATTACCGATGGAGCGACTTGCTGCAACAGCTTTGTAGTATTATTAATAGCCCCACGGAGACCAGTAACTGTGTTCTGGGCATTATTAACCCCGTATTGTTGGTTCTGCTGTTGCAGAATAGTATTCGGGTCTTGGGCCTGACCCTCGGTACTCTCTAACTGTGATAATGCCTGTTGGGAAGTGGTCGGTTGCATAGTTCTTTAATACAAAAGCCCCGCTTACGCAGGGCATATCCTGACTGGATTGTAGCATATATTATGCTGCTTGATAATAGCCTTGTGCATACCATTCATTGTTAGTTATCCAGGAGTTTGGGGCCGCATTTGTAACATTTGCATCTTTAATACCCGAACCCTGTACTTGGAACCAACGAAAAGTAACCATCGTAGTAGAAGTTAATGGTAGTGGACCCTCAAACTGATTTGTACCATCATACATCTTTGAGTTACCAATGTTAGCACCCGAAACACCTCCAAATGAGCTGGCTGTAAGTGGTAAACTAAAGCTATTGGCTGAAGAAGAGGCTGCCGTTGTACTTCCCCATAATAAATATAGCCTGAACCAGACTCCATTACCAATACGGACATATTGTGCAGTTACTGTACCATTACCTAAAGTCAATCCAGTCCAGGTTGGAGTCCAGGTGGTCCATATATTTCCAGCATCCGTTACAATAGTCTCATCAACGCCTCCTGAGTTCATGAAGTGAGGACGTACCGTAGTAGAGCCAATTGTATAGAATCTACCTAGTCCAGAGAGTGGGGCACTTGGTGCAGAAGAAGCACCTATGATATCAAGGCCATTAGAGTTGGTTAAACGTACACTCCCGCTACCTTTAGCTACTAATGTCAAAGGAATGTTTGTATCCGTCCCGGTAGCGCTAATAGATGGGCCGGATCCAGTAGTGGCATTTGCAATGGTCAATTGGTTTACCGAACTTACTTGTGGACTAGAAATGATATAAGGGTTACCATTCGTATCATTAATCTGGCCAATATTAGGGGTAGTAATAGTAGGAGAAGTAGAAAACACCAGATTGGTTGAAGTAGTACCAGTTGCACCCGTGGCCGTATAGCCAGTTATATTGTTAAATGCAGTAATACTTGCACTTGAAGCGTTTGTACCGCCATTCGCAACTGGAAGAACGCCACTAATGTGAGTAGTAAGGCCAATCTTACCCCAACTCGGTGCGACACCTGCACCTCCCGATATTAGAGCGTTTCCTGTAGCCGTATCTGCTAACCGAGATAAAGCACTAGTAGTTGAAGCATACAGAATATCGCCAATAGCATACGTTGCATTTCCTGTACCCCCGTTAGTAGCTGCTAGAGTACCCGTTACACCGGGGGTTATGTTAGCAGTACCATTAAAAGATGCTGAGGAAGTAGAAGATAAACTCGTTTGGATTGTTCGAGCTGTCTGGAGAGCAGTTGCAGTAGCCGCGTTTCCTGTAGTGCTTTGGTTAAAAGTAGGATAGGTGCTCGTAGCATCAAACGTCTTATTCTGAACAGTTTGGGCACTCGTCGTATCAACGAGTGTTGTATCAAGCTGTGCTTTAGGAATACGTGTCTGGCTCATAAGTCATAAAATCCTATTATATCGTACAGTACTGTGTAATTAGTGGCTACTGCAGCCACTGAAACGTTCACGTAAATTGCGGTATTACCTGCCAGGCCAGGTGAATATATAGTAGTCGATAAGCTGTTACCACCCGTAAGAGTTGTTAGTACATTACTAAGTAGAGATGAAACCGCAACATTATTGTATGAGGTTGCGTTAGTACCAATAGACATTGTGGGCCCCGTTACAACTCCTGATATACCAACTCCTGTTGCACGTGGAACTACCATAGTTGGATAGAAGTTAAACGAGCTATTCTCCAATGTATATAGCAGTGTATTACCGGTATTTTTAGCATTAATAGCCGCAGATGTCTTTTTAACAGACACTTTTGCGCTTGGACTCCAATACCCCCCATCAAACTGGTAGGCTAAACCCGTATCTTGTGCATAGCCTATCTGGCCTTTATCGGCAATAGCTGGCAGTGTGCTTGCTGTATCTACTAAAAGCATTTCTGCATATTTAAGTGTACCCATTAGTTGTTACCTACAACGTCCCAGTTAGTTCCATTACTTCTTACTCTCAAAAACTTATATTGCGATGGAAGACTGTAATTAGTTGCTCCATCAATAGTTCCAACTACTGTAACAGCATTTGCTGAACTATCTATCTTTTTCACAATGTACTCAAACCCAGTAAAGCTAGAGGCAGTAGGAAGCGTCACACTGAAAGCTACACTAGTTGCATCTGCCCGGATATAGTTATCAGTAGAACCGTTAATAGTGTAGGCTGAGGTTTTAGTAGCGATAGGGTTATAAATATTACCACTGGAAGTAGAAGATGTCGTATACGTAGCAACAATGATTGATCCAGTGGGCGGGGCAATAGCAAATGTAAACGTACCCGAACCAGGAGCTGTTTCAGTCCAGTCATTAGACGACCCATTGACCTGATCTTGACCCATAAGTTCCACACGCAATGTACCAGATACGTACGAGCCATTGCTAACTGTAAACACAGCGTTACTACCATTAATCAACCCGCTTAATGTTCCCCATGTCGTCGTACCACTCCCACCACCTACATCAATCTTTGTCGTATTAGTAGTGATATTAGTTGTACTCCCACCGCCTGACCCATTAGAAGCTGCCGTAATACGTCCTTTGGCATCCACAGTAAGATTAGTGCTTGTATAGCTACCTGCACTTACACCAGTTGTAATAAGTGCAGGACTAGCAGCTGTGCCCGTCAAATCGCCAGCGAGTTTAATCTTTCCAGCAACAGTACTGGTCGCAAGTGGGGTAGGAGGTGACCCAAACGGAGGAATAGCCACTACAAGACATTCCAGCAGACTTTATCGCTGGTGTTGCTCCCTACAACGTAAAGACTGGTGATATTAGCGGCTGTAAAAGGAACTGCCTGGCCTGGTTGGAGTTCAAAACCTGTTGCAGTAGTCACTCCAGTTCCACCAATGAAAACTGAAGCCGTATTAGTAGATAATGCTTGTACTAGAATGCCATTCGTCATGGAGATTGACGTAGCAGTCAGCTGAACAGCAGTTGTACCAGAAGTAGTCTGACCAACATTAACTGTGGAACTAGATGAACCACTTCGTTGGGAACCATTTGTTTGGTTGGCTGAAGTAGCCGCTCCAGTTGGTAGGCTTACGGTACCACTAATATTCGTAATGTTCCATGTACCACTTTGGGCGGCTTGTACGGCAAATGTACCCGTTCCTACTACTGTGGCATTAAGTTGGGAAGCGGTAGCCTGGGTAACTTGAAATGAAGTATTTCCAATTGTACCACCTGTTATGTATGTATTAAGTGCATTGGAAGTTGACCCTATAACATTGCCTGAAGCATCGACAACTTGTGTCTTTTGGCCACCACTCGTCTGATTAGCAGCCGTAGAAACACCTGTAATACTCACAGATGCATTCACCGGCAATGGATTGCTGCTACTAACAGCAATCATATTTGTACCGTTGCTATAGGTTAGGGCATTACCAATAGGGTGAGTAGGCGAAACCTGTCCATCGGTATATTGTACGTCTCCGCCACCACTTCCACCATTGGTAACATAGACATCTAATGCGTGTGCTGTGCTCTGTAAGTACTCATTTTGTCCTGTTACAGAATTTTGGGCACTTAAGCCTTCAATATTGTTGGGAGTTCGTGCAGTAGAGGCCATTTGTGCCAAATTATAGCTTATAAGTTCAACAAATTATAGTTTCTAGCAATAGCACTTTGCTGTTGGCTAAGTTTTTCTTCTCTAATCCGGATATTTTGGTCTTGCGCTTCAAGGTTTTTAGCCCATTGGGCAAGATTATCGCGTACCTTTTCATCCTTTTGTCGGTTACTGAGTATCTCTTGCTGTAAGTCAGATAATTTGGCCTGTAGGATAGTCAGTTCGTGTTCAATATCAGCTTTTTCACGGTTAAAGTCAGCTTTTAGCTCTTCTATCTGTTTCTCTAATGCTTGTTCTTGCTTACGCAGTTCCACTAAATGGTCAGCAGCTTGTTCATCCTGTATCTTAAGTTCAGCTATTTGGCCAGACAAACCTTCTTCTTGACGCTTAAGGTCACTCACGGAGTCTTTTCGGACTTCAATATCACTTATGAGATTACGATTCTCTTCTTGCAAGTTTGCATTAGTACGAGAAGCAACTTTTATATCATGTTCTAAGTCTTTTAACCACTGTTCATAAGCAATAATAGAAGTTTCATACTTCTTCTGGTTGTCTTGTGCCAATTCCTCAGCAACTACTTTCTGATCCTCAAGCTTCTTTAGCGCCTTTTTAGCTTCAGTAGTAGCTTTCTCAATCGCCTCTCTTGAAGACTGAATGGTGATTTCCGTATCACTGGCTATCTGTTTTCTTTGGGCGTCCCACTCGTCTTGGCTCACTTGAATCGCTTGCTGCAGGTGATTCAGCTGGTGCTGTTTGGCTGCTATCTCCTGATTCAGGTTGCTGGCCGAGGGCGGGGAAAGCTTGTTCTTGGACATGTCCTACCTCATTTGATTGGTCAATTGCATGTAATGCCTGCTGCTGCGGAGACTGAATTGTAGTATCCATAAGTTCTTGGATATAGCCACGCTTCACTACGATTTTTTCCTCAGCTACACGGCGCAAGTGTGGATCTGCTAGAAACTTGGAGTTCTTCTCGCGTTGCATAAGCTCATTAGTAAGCTGACGGACAGCTACCATTGCTTCATTGCCACGGAAGTTAACACTTTTACCAGCTGGGATAATAGTCTGGTTCAAAACATGCTTCCTAGACTGAAAGTCAGGGTTTTTAAAGTCTTGGCCATAGTTCATAACTAACCCATTACGGTCTTGGACACCAGCTGTCTTATCTCTAATTTCCATCGGCATATTAACAGGAATATCTTGGGCTACCTGGACTGCAAAGTCATCATTCAGCGGGTTATGTACCGTTACATACTCATACTCACTAATACCGGTTAGAAGTGGTTCAGGGGCGACATCATTCTGTACGATTGCACCAGGGCCTACAACTGCCATTATTTACTCTCCTCTTCTGGCACTGCCTCGATAACAGCTGCCTCTTTATTTGGTTCATCTGAGCTTTCCTGCTCTTTCAACATATCTTGTAGGACACGCCATTCTCCTTGGAGCTTAGCCATTTCCTCATTAATTGAATTACGTTGGGTATCTAACTCATTAAACCGCTGTTCTGCGTTCTTGATTCGTTCCTCTATAGTCATAGAGCAAAATATACCATATGCATTATAAAAAGCAAAACAGCACCCTGTAATAGGTGCTGCAGTGCTGATCAAGCCTGTCTTATATATCGCGGTTAAGGAAGCTAATCGTTATATCCGTCGTTGCGCTCGGATTAACTGTTATCGCACCTTTACCACGTAATCCATTATACCGAAAAATATTGCCAGCGGTAGGATTGGTAATAACTGCAAAGGTAGTTCCGCCGGCGGCCAATGTAATTGTACCAGTCAATGCAGTATTAACTTGTACGTACAAGCCATTACAGGCAGTAGCGACTGTTTGAGAACCGGATGCAGTTATGTATACCATTATTTTTTCTTCTTATCGCCTGTATTTACGGTTGCCTTCACGGTTGGGTCCTGTGGCTCAACTGGAGCAGGTTCAGTCGTTTCAGTTAGGCCAAGCTCACGTTTCTTATCTTCAAATCGCTGACGGGCGGTCTGGAGTTCAGCTTGAGCTTGGTTAACCTTTAGCTTTGCTTCTTCGACTTCTTGTTCAAATGCGTTGATGTGCGTATCTGCCATTCTACCTCCTAGCTTGCGGTCGTTACTGCTATCCAAGTACCACTACCAGAGGTAACGAATAAACGGTTGGCTGTACCACTACCAGCAATGTTTAGGAAAAGACTGCCAGCCGGAGCAGTAAAGGTTGGTGTGCCAGTGCCCGTAAAGACACCGGCACCACCTGCACCAATCTGGACACCGCTCGTAAGCGTACCACCAGAGGTAGTTGCCACACCTTTTGAAAAGTATGCGGGATAGTTACTAGTAAGACCTTGGTTGTACTTAACAACTGATTTATAGTTTTCGAGTTTCTTGTTTCCAATTGCCATCAGATTACTCCTATGTCAGCAACGTTAGCACAAGTGGTGAGTACTTCGTATCGACAGTCAATTCAGGCGCGTAACCGACTGCACCGGTAACGGTAGCAGCTAGGTCGATAGTGACTGCACCAGCCACCGAAGCGGATGGGATAGCCATTGCGTACTTGGTAATAGCCTGGTCAGACAGAACGGAAGCATAGCCACCGGTCTGAACCCAGCACCAGTTACCACTTGTAACATTAATGGTTGGTACACCAGAAACGGGAATTGCTGAACTAGCAGTGTGCTGCGTAATAGCGCTGGTCTGGCTTGGGTACAGACCAACTACACTAGTGTTGTCTAGTGCGATGTTGATAGCCCCACGAATGCTGACAGTCGTTGTATTGCTGTTACCAGCAGTAGCTGCGGTGTTACCCGTAACGTAGTACGCACCCTGACCCTTACCGGTACCATCAGTAACGACCAACCAGAAGCCTACAAAGGCGTTCTGAGTAGCGGTAGTACCAAGTGGGATAGTTACCTGGTTGGAGCCAGCTGCTACACCCGTAGAAAGTGTACGAGTAGCGTAGTTTGCAGTGACAGCGACAGGCTGTGTAACCTGACCAGCAGTCAATGCACCACCGGCGTTGGCGTACATCCATGTAAGACCCGATGAAGTCTGAGCGATCTGACCAATTAGTTCAGAGTTCGCTACAGTAGATTGCTGATAGACATCTTGGTCGGCAATCTGAATTGTTGCTGCTAAACCCATATGTTATTTCTCCTATATCCTTTCTTTTCTTCCTAAGTAGTTGAGATACCACTAATCTTAAAGTTGCGGTTCGGGTTCTCACAGTAGAACTGGCCATACATCACGAAGATACCAACTTCAGCTAACTGGTTAACCGGCATGAGTGGTTCACGGAACTGGAAGGCAGAAACCTTGTAAGAATCGTAGGCACCAGCAGTGGCATCTTCTTGGGTAGCAATCAGGTCAAGACCCTGGAGTTTCAAGCTCTTAAAGTAGAACCAGTTCTCGTTCAGACCGAACATGACACCACTTGGAGCCTTCTGGTCACGAACCAAGGGTTTACCACGGAAGCTGACGCTTGTAGCACCTTGCTTGAGCCACAATGAGTCGCTCTGGGATACGCTTTGTTTAACACTAGTAGAACCATCAACGAAATCACCACCTTGACCCATGTAATAGCTGTTAACCGTTGGGGTCAGCAAGCTTTCGTAGAGACTCCAGACAGTCTGGTTGCTCATGATGACATTTGGTGTCTCAGACTCGTTACCAGAAATGGTTGCGCCATCGTCAGCAGCAGCCATCAGGTCAAGCGTTAATACACCACCGGATGCAGTCGTCAGGAAACCGTTAATGGTTGGGTAAGTGGTGCGGCTCAGTCCTGCATAGCTAGAAGTGTTTGTGCCATCGTCAACAATGTTGCCCAGACCATCAAAGTCGTTACCGTTACCATAGCCGTAGAAAATCTGGCCGAGGGCAGTAATCATGGAGTTCTGTGCATACTGGTAGGAAGACTTGTAAAGGTCAATAACACCACTTGGAGTGGCGTTAATCGAACGCTCCACGATGCTGACACCGACTGGTTGCAAATAACCGGTTGGGAACCAAGTCATCTGCTGGGTGTTGTAGTCAATCGTAGTATCGACAGTTTCAGTACCCTTAAAGCTCATACCGAGCTGGCTGTTATTGGTGAAAATTGGTGAACTGTAGCTTCGACCGTTCCATGGAACTGGACGAGAAACCACACGCTTCATGATTTCACTTGATTTGTTAATGGTGTCGACTACTGTTGAGTTGTAGTCCTGGAGGGTAATGTTATTCACCCTGTCATTTTGGGCTGTCGCCGACATGCGTTCTCCTTATTCTTTTAACTAAAAAAGCCCGGACTAACCGGGCTTCTCCTACGATGAAGAATAAAGTGCTTTCGCTATTCTGTCAACTGGATTATTGTTGTGCCTCAAGAACTGCGTTCCAGGCATCTTGGCCGCCACGGAAGTTCAAAGTACGACCAACAGCAATGCCCTTCGGTACATACTGGCCTTGGCTACTTGCACTTGGGCTAGCAACACGGGAACCAGCTGCACGCCTGGCTTCGCCGGCTGCTTTCTTGGTGTTATCTTCTTGTTTGCCACGATTATCAAGGTCATAGGCATTAATTGCATCAAGCGCAGAGTTCAAACGTGGAACACCTGCTTTATCTCGTATTTGGTTCTCTCGTTCCATGTATTCAATTAAATCCATATGTGCTTTGACATTCGGATGCTTAGATACATCAAGCTTTGTCCAATCTGTATTCCGTTCTTCCTCTGTTAATTTAGGTAGACGGCCTTTTGATTCCAGGTACTCAAAACCAGAAACCAGATTCTTAACGGTTTCTATCCGCGCATCTTCTTCAGCTTTCTGCTGTTCAAAGGTTTGCTTTTGTGCTTCCCATTTATCGTAGTCACGGTCAAGCTGACGTTGCATCTTATTCGATTTCTTGATGAAATCCATCAACTGCTTAGTAGACTCGAAGTTCTCATCATTGTCAGCAATCTCATCAGCCTGTTCAGGGGTAGATACTTTCACGGTCTTACCATTGGCTAATGTGACTTCAAAAGAATAATCAGCTGGTACGAAATCACCGGGGTCTTGCACAGTCACAACTTGCGATGCTTCAGCATATTGTTCCGGCTCTACTGTGTCCTGTTTATTAGGATTGTCACCTTCACCAGGCTGTTCATCACCATCATGGGTGTGGTCTGCATTATCGTCTTCAGCCGACTCATCATCAGACTTAACAGTCTGTGGCTTATAAGGAATACTGAGATCTGCTTCGTCAAAATCTCCCTGCCATAGTTGTGCTGCCTTTGCTGCGGCATCGCTCGCAGCCTGTGCGCGTTCTGCCTCTGTTGTTTGTGGTTGGTCTGCCATATCTTACTCCTTTACGTTATTGCGTTGGTACGGGTGGTGTCGGTGACTGTGGACTTTGTGGTGGCTGCGGTGTCTGATTGACGGCTTGCTGTTGGCTATTCTGTAGTGGTATGCCAGCAGCTTGAGCTGCCAAGCGGTCTGAGGTCATAGGGTCAGGTGTTGCACGGATATCGATAGATTGCTTTGGTAGTGGCATCGCCATTGGGTCATTCACGATACCAGCCTCGTCAATCAGTGAGCCCTGTAGGTTAGCTGATTGCATCATAACATGCTGGATAGCCATAATGAAGGCAACAATACGCTGAGCGGCCTTTGGATTCTCACCCATAAGCTTATTGAACCGGTTGCTGGCCATAAAGCGGTTGAAGTAATTAAAGTAGTTCTCATCGTAGTTATCACGTTCATCCGGTGTCTTATTCATGATGAGTAACTGGATATCGCTTTCAGCGTCATCGTCAATCTGGTCAACTTCGACAGACTTGAGGTAGTTCAGCGGATCAATCTTACTCTTGAGGTAGCGCTCGGCGCGGATGTCTGGGTTTGGTAAGCCAAGGTCTTCCATGAATGTCTTGTAGTCAATTGCCTGTCCTGCTTGCCAGAGCTGCATTGCCGTTGCCCGAATCGTGGCTTTATCAAGTGGCAACGTAGAATCAGTCTGGACACCAACCTTGACGTTACTATCAAGCTTCTCGCCATTGATAATGATGAAATCGTACTTGCCATCACCACCGCGTGTTTGGAACCAGTAGTCATCGGTGTAATACACGCGCATCATTTGCAGTTTAATGGTGTAATACGTTTCCATGCTCATCGCTACTGCAGCCACGAGGTCATCCTGCAGCGCCCCGGCCTGTTGTTTTACGAGCAAATCGCGGCCAAGTGTATCTTGGCTTTCCGGCGCGCTACCGCGGAACTGACTTGGCGTACCCATAATCTGGTCAATCTCATTACGAGCATCAAGCAGTGTGTTATAAACAAAAGCCGGCATTGCTTGCGGTGCCACATTCTGCAACGGTTGGGCGGTTTTACTTAAATCAGCCATTGCAACCGTCTTTGCACCCTTATTAATCAGGTTACGAGCATCTTCCTGGCTAAATGCATTCTTATCTGCTACCCACCGGCCATTAGCATAGTCAGCATTTTCCCAAATCTGCCGCCCGCGCTTGTTAAGCAAGCGTTGCATGGGACGTGCCTGTTCAACAAGACAGGTTTCATCAATGTAACTATGGCCAGTATTGATGTAGTTAAACGCCACAAAGGGTTTTGGTGGCATGCTCATGACGTTCGCTTCTTTTTCTTTCTTATCAGAACTCATGTATACCCAGTTTGGGTTCTTTATCTTATCAAGAATCAGCTTTTTCTCATGGATGAACCAGCAGACACCTTCAGCGGGCTTGCCTGAGTCATCAGCATACGTAAACCAGCACTCGAAGTACGCCACCATACGCGACATTTGTGAATAGACACCCCGTTGGATACCATATGCTGACATAATCTGGTCTGATTTGTTGGGAAACTTGGCACATAAGTCCTCAATAGATGACTGAATACGGTGGTAAATCTTTGCTGGATTGTCCAAATAACCAGCATAACGGTCGATGATGATGTCTTCAGGATTGCAAACCTCAGTAACGATGTCACCATTCATGCCACGGTTTGGATCCCAACGCAGTTTTAGGAAGCCACGCTTGCGACTGATGAGGTTCATAACTGCAGCGCGTACCTTGTAATCAACTTTTTCATCCAAACTGTGCTGATATAGTGCCGAACCAATATCACGAGCAGCCTTGAGGTAAATCTCATCGCCTTTGGATGGGGTAATCTCAGGCTTTGCAAGCTGCCCGGTAGCATAGCTCAGGATTGCCCGGATAGAAGTAAACAATCGGTTGTCAATATACTTCACATCGTTCTTCAGATAGTCTTTGTCATCAATCTGGTCACCTAATACAAAAGCCGTGTTCTCGACATCAGTATCTTGTAATACCCATGGCTTCTTATTCCAGTGGTCACGGTCTGCTTGCAAGGAAGTAACCAGTAGTTTTGTTAGCTGGTCATCGGTAAGTTCAAGGCTCAGTGCTTCAAACTCAGAATCTTGTGTGTATAGCTCAGTAAATGCCTCTTCATAGACATCTTGCTGCTGGGTATACGGGTTAGTGTCAGCCAAAGTTAGTTCCTAATCTGTTAGATTACCATTAGCATATCATCCGACATGGAAAAAATACATATAACCGCATCGTTTTCCATCCACTTTGCCATGGCAGACCTTACCAATAGCGGTGTTATTAATGTCCTGCGGGTCATAAAAGTCATCTATCGTAAATACCTCAAGATTCTGTAGTTCCACGACTTTTTCACCACAATTATGGCACCGGAAACCCCAATAACGCGGTCTGTCTGTCCGTTTTAAGCTGACAAGGCAGCGGTAATATCTGTCTTGTGGAACAGGTTGCACCTCAATCCGTAATTGCCGACGCTCGATTATAAGTCGTTGTATTTCATTCATTGCATGTTCGCGTATGTGTCTTCTAATATACCACTGAAATCAACCGCAACCGTATTTTCATTCTTAGCAGCTACATTTGTCAGCTTCCTATCAACTGGATATGTACCCTCAACGAGCTCACTTGCGCCACCCATGTACTTCGTCAGCGCAATCCTAGCGTATACCTCAGCAAATGGATAGTCAGACTGCTTATCATCCTTCTTAATCCAGATAGAACGGCTGCGTCCATCTTCTTTTTCTTCAGTCGTACGATACAAATTATTCCAGTGGGCAATTATATCTTCCAACGCATGTGGGTGTTCACGGTATAGCAATCGTCCCTGGGTAATCTCATTGGCGCGGATATCAATGACGCGTGTCCTATCAGCATAGACAACCTGTTCTTTTTCTTTCCACTGCACCGCAGACAAACCGTCTAAGTTCTTAAAGTAACATAGGTACCAATCGTTATATTTTGCTGCCATCTGCTTTGGCATCGCCTGGTACGGGTTGGGGTCACAGACTACAATAGCGTTGTACATCAGTTTCAAGTGTTCAATCCGTTCCCAACTATCAACATAGCCATGAGCAAAGACACCTTGTGGTGTCATAGCGACAAAATACTGGCCACCTGCATCCTGGTCAACCCCAATCGCAACTTGCTCCCGGGCAATATTACTTGGGGCAGTTGCACGCAAGATAGTTGCCCTGTCAACGATAAGATCACTTGGTGTAAACGCTTTCCCAAGTACGAAGTTATGGAAGTATTCAACACTGTTGTTCTCGTACTTGTCGATAATCTCTTCAGCCGTGAACCATGGGGCCATCATTTGACTGAACCAGTAGCCATGTATCTTGTCGTTGCTGGGATATTTAGCAACCCATTCACCATTTGTCCGATCGGCTGTGCTCAGTTCTCTATTGCAGTTGCCGCAGGCAAACAGCTTACGCTCAATATCGACGTAGTGTGTTTTAACTGTCTTGTCAGCTAGTAAGACATCCTCAGCCTTGAAATCCATGTACATGGTGTAGTTGCAGCGGTGGCACGTTACCATCCAATGCCGTTGGTCAGAACGGCTATATGTGCCATCGACACCAAAACCCACACTGCTTGGGTTAGAAAACTCTCGTATCCACTTGTAAGCTGAGAAATCGAGTCGTGACTCAAACATCTCAACCACTTTTGGGTCGCTGCGGTCTTTCTCATCAACCTTGAGCACATCTGCACTAATGCTAATAGC